>Ga0316218_1000214_pt1 | contig 87458 bp, 70 predicted proteins | sample TBH18003metaG_FD_203634 | JGI IMG/M metagenome (GOLD analysis project Ga0316218, IMG submission 203634) | Freshwater microbial communities from Trout Bog Lake, Wisconsin, USA - TBH18003 | ecosystem: Environmental > Aquatic > Freshwater > Lake > Hypolimnion/Profundal zone | place: USA: Wisconsin... | reverse complement strand
TGAAACTGAATTCGATTCATCTTCACGGCCTGCCTCCTTGGTAGGAAAGTACCGTGAGTTTAACCCCCAAGGGTGACAGAATATGTCGCACCGCTATTGCAGCGGAAGATCATCGCTAATCAGGTTTTTTTATCGCCGTTATTTGTACCAGCTGAAGGCCTCCTTGAAACAGCTATGGCGAATTTCCCCACTGTGGAGATTTGCCATAGCTGGAGAAGGGCGCTAATCCCCGTTAGGCGGAAAAGCTGTTACATAATTCCCCGCCTTCCTTCCTTCAGTATCCTGCTCAATTTGGCCTAATCCCCCTGTTTGCGCGTTTTTAAACCAATGTTACGTTTTGGCACCGTGCTTGCTATATAGAGATCATGCGGTTGCACAAAGTCTAGTAGTGGCTTGAAACAGCTGGAAAATGTCTTGTTATGAATCGATATAACATCTTTTTATGTTATGTCGAGGAGCCCCGTCGAGCCAATTATGTTTCTGAAACGGTAGGAAAACAACCCACAACCCACAAGGAGGAAGCACCCATGTCCCACAACAAAGACGTCAAACGGACCCTTAAGAACGAAAGGCAGGAATACCCGATCAAGATGATGCACGCATATCCCTCCGTAAATGTCGGCTGGGGCGCACATACCATGGTCGGCAACGACGCCAGGACCCTGGGGATGACCAATGCGCTGATCGTGACCACCGGTCTGCGCGGCACCGGCATCGTCGAGACGATCCAAGGCGTGTTGAAGGCTGCCGGGGTCTCCTCCGAGGTGTTCGACAAGGTTACGCCCAACCCGAAGGACCACGAAGTCATGGCCGGTGCCAAGGTCCTGGCCTCCGGCAAGTTCGACGGCATCATCAGCCTCGGCGGCGGCAGCTCCCATGACGCCTGCAAGGCCATCAAACTCGTGCATAGCCACGACGGCCAGGACGTGCGCAGCTTCGAAGGCGCCTTCAAGGCAACCAAGGCCAACACGATTCCCCAGCTCGCCATCAACACCACCTCGGGGACCGGCTCGGAAATCTCCTGCTTCTCGATCATCAACCACACCGACAAGAAGTACAAGATGGCTCTTTTCGATCCCAACTGCACCCCGAGCAAATCCGTCAACGACCCGTTGATCCACCAGTGCATGCCTGGCGACCTGGCCGGCTACACCGGCATGGACGCACTTGCTCACGGCGTCGAAGCGATCACCTCCCGCCTTGGCGTGGTCTCCGCCTATGGCCCGGGACTGAGCGCCATCTCGCTCATCTTCGGCAACCTGCGTCAGTCTGCCATGAACAGGAACAACGACAAGGCCGTTGAGGCGATGGTCTGGGCCGAAATGGCGGCAGCCTACAGCTTCAACAGCGCCGGCCTCGGCCTGATCCACAGTATGGCTCACGCCCTGGGCGGCATGTACGACGCTCCCCACGGTCTTTGCAACGCCATCGGCCTCGGCCCGGTCATGAAGTTCAACCTGCCGGCCTGCCCCGAGCGCTTCAAGATGATGGCTCAGGCTGCCGGCATCGACACCAACGGCATGTCCGACATGAAGGCCGGTGAGGCATTCATCAATGCCTGCCTGGAACTGAAGGCGGACCTCGGCATCACCAAGACCTTCACCGACCTCGGCCTGCTGGAGAAGGACGTCGAAGGGCTGTCGCGCTTCTCCGTGAACGACATCTGCACCGAAGGGAACCCGACCGACACCGGTCTGCAGGACATGATAAGCATCTTCCACCAGTGCATGTAATTTCCAACCGGTTCACTTTGTGACCAGGCAACGTTAGACCGCTGGCCCCGACGGGAAGAAACCCTCACCGGGTGCCAGCGGTTTACTTTATCACCGATACGAGGCTGTCATGATCACCGAACTAAAGGTTAAGGAATTTCTCCAGACCGGCGGATACATCGCCGACGATGCCATTGCCACTGCAGTTTTCCTGGCCCTCCGCATGGAGAAGCCGATCCTGATCGAGGGACCTCCCGGCGTGGGGAAGACCGGTCTGGCCAAGGCCCTCTCCTCAGCCCTGGATTTCCCCCTGGTCAGGCTCCAGTGCTACGAGGGGATCGACGAGGGAAAGGCCCTGTACGATTGGGAGTACGGCAAGCAGCTGCTCTATACCCAGTTGCTGCGCACCCAGCTCGACAACTACCTCTCCGTGTCGGCCGATCTCAGGGAAGCGGTCGAGCGTCTCTCCGCCGAAGAGAGCCTGTTTTTCTCCAAGAATTTCCTGGTGCAGCGCCCCATCCTGCGCAGTTTCCTCTCTGAAAAGCGCTCGCTGCTCCTTATCGACGAGATCGACCGCTCCGACGACGAGTTCGAAGCGCTGCTTTTGGAGTGCCTGAGCGACTTCCAGGTCTCCATCCCGGAACTCGGGGTCATCGAGGCCAAGCGCAAGCCGCTCACCATCCTGACCAGTAACGGCACGCGCATGATCTCCGACGCCCTGCGCCGGCGCTGCCTGTTCCTTTACATCGGTTATCCGGAGCTGGAGCGGGAGGTCGCCATCGTGCGGGTGAAATTTCCTGACCTCTGCGAGGACCTGACCCGCAAGATGGTGGAGTTCCTGCGCAAGGTCCGCGAACTGAACCTGCGCAAGCCGCCCAGTGTTTCCGAGACCCTGGACTGGGCCCAGGTGCTTTCGATTCTGAAGGCGACCCAGCTTACGCCGGAGATCGTCGCCAACACGGTGGGAACCATCGCCAAACACCAGACCGACCTGCAGAAGGTGACGGAACTGGCCATACAGGAATTGAGCTAGCCATGGAACGGATCATCGTAAGCTTCGTCGCCGAGCTGCGCAACAGCGGTATCCGCGTCTCGCCCAGTGAAAGCCTGGACGCGGTTCAGGCCCTTGGGCTGACAGGCATGGAAGGACGCCGCTTGTCGCGGCAGCTGCTGCGCCTGACGCTGGTGAAGAACGTCCACGACATTGCGGTGTTCAACGAGGTGTTCAACCGTTTTTTCAGCCGCTACCAGTCCATCGACCCGAAGGCCGATATCCCGGATCTCATGGACGCCGCACTCATCGAGATGGAAGGGGAGTTCAACTACTTAAACCAGGTGCAGGGGGACGATCATGACGACGGCGGTCCTCTGCTGAAACTCGACTCCGAGATAAACCCGGAAGATCTCGCCGAATTGAAGAGTCTGACCGAGATCGACCCGGACGATAGCGACGGTACTGAGATAACCGTGCAGATGAAGGGATACCGCGGGAAATCGAAGGCTCCCCGGCCCAGCCGGCGTTTTACCCAGAACCCGCTCACCATCGAGCTCAACAAGAGCAACCCCGTCGACCGGGGTATCACCTTCACCCAGGAAGAGCAGGCCGCGATGCAGGAGGTGGTCTCCCGCATGATGCTCCGGCTGCGCAAAGACATGAAGCGCATGAAGAACAACCAGAACCGCGGCAAGCTCCACGTCATCAAGACGATCCAGAAGAATTACCGCCACGACATGGTTCCCTTCCAGGTGGCGCTGCGCCGCAAACGCCGGGAAAAACCGCGCCTGGTGGTACTTTGCGACGTCAGTTTTTCGGTGAGCCATGCTTCCCGCTTCATGTTGCTGCTGCTGCATACCTTGCATAACCAGATGCTGGACGTGCGCAGTTTCATCTTCAACCGGGAGGTGGCGGAAATAACCGACCTGCTCGCCAATATGCCGGTCAACGACCTGATGGAAGTCATCGACACCGGCGACATCGTCGATCTGGATGCCAACAGCAGTTTCGGCAAGGTCTTTCTCTCCTTCAAAAAAAAGTACCTGGAGAACCTGCGGGGCCGTCCGGCCTTCATCATCCTGGGAGACGCCCGCAACAACTACGACGAGGCCAACGACTGGGTGCTGGACGAAATCCGCGAGAAGGCCCGCTACATGCTCTGGCTTACCCCGGAGGAGCGCGATACCTGGAAGCGGGGCGACTGCATGATAGAGACTTACGGTGCCTATTGCGACAAGGTGGAAGTCGTGAAAACGGTCGAAGACCTGGGCCTGTTCGTGGAGGATCTGCTGCGCGACATCTATGCCGACCAGGCCCACCCGCTGGACAGGAAGCGGTTGCGGGAAGCCAAGGAAGCGGAAATCTACGATTCCAAGGACTATTACACCCGAGGCAGAACCGGCGACAGCCAGCCGAGTTTCGATCCTTCCGGTCGCAGCGGTTGGTAAGGTCGTCACATTACCTTTTAATGACGGGAGAGTTTAACTATGAGTTGCGACAGTAAGAATCACCAGATGCACATGTGTGCCCTCAAAAGACAGGGACTGGAAGACTGCATCAAGAGCTTTTCAGACAATCCTACGGTAGAATGCAGAAGTTGCGGCGCCAAGGCTAACAGCTCGAAGAACCTGTGTGCCGCCCATCTGATGGAATCGGCGCCCAGTGTGGAGGGCGGTCATGGCAGTGTCGGCATTGAGGACGTTGGCAAGCCTCACGCCGGGTGATCCCGGCTATGCTCTTTCTTTCTTCTCCTCGAAATACCTTCCTACCACCTGCGTGTGCATGCTGAAACCGAGTTCCCTGGGCCCGTCGATGAGGACCACCTCCTGGGTCTCCTCCGAGGTAAACGGCCTCAGGGCTTCCGGGGCGCACTCCCCCGCCAGGCCGAACACGACCAGGGTTCCGTCCAGGCCGTTCATCACGTCGTAGAGCGTAAGCTCGCTGCCTGAGATTTCGATGCCGGTTTCCTCGCTCAGCTCCCGCGCACCCGCTTCCTGCCAGGTCTCGCCCAGGTCGATATATCCGCCGGGAAGGGTCAGAGTCCCTTTCCTCGGCTCGGTATTCCTCCTGATCAGGACGAGCCCCCGGCCAATCGGCAGCAGTACCACGACAACCGGCAGCGGATTCAGGTAGCTCCGGTTGCCGCAGCCGAGGCAGCTCCTTGGCCAGGGCGACTCGCTGGGAAAGCGGCTTCCGCAATAGGAACAGTGGCTATTTATTTCGTGCATGGTTTCTTCCTTTGCCGGTTAGCGCTCAAGCCCCGCATCAGGCCCTCGGCCCATCCTCCCCCGGAGAGAGTGTGGGAGCCTTCCGCCGTCGCCGCCCCGGTGGCGCTGGCCCGGAGGGCGGAAAAGGTTGTTGCTTGGAGTGCAAAAAGTTAACCGGTGCAACGAAGGCGAAGGGGATTTCCCTCGTTCCAGGAAAGCTTCCCGGCGGTCTTGCGGCTTACCCCCTCCGTTCCCTACGACAAACAGCAGTTAAAATCCAGGTACACCCCCTCCCTGTTGGTTCAGTCGGGCGATTTTCTCCACACCCGGCCTCTTTTTTTTTATTCCGGCCTGAAGGTATTTCGATTTTGCAGAACATGGGTTTATTTATCTGTAGATAAAATCCACGTTGTGGAGAAATGGGGCAACTGGTCCGATGTTGGGTTAACTTCAAATTCCCGTCACTGCCCCATTCCTCCACACTCTTAACCGCCCACCCCGCAGCGCGTCTTGCCCGCTTCTCCAGTAATCAGCGGATAAATCGATGTTTTACGTTTTGGCACCGCCGTTGCAATAGATTGAATTATACAACGACGCATCCTGACCGGTGCGGCACAAAAGCCATAAAAGGAGAGCACAAATGGAAAACAACACCGAGGTAGTCGAAGTGAGCACCGAAGAACCCTGCATCCTGGAAGAGATCAACGTCGAAGAACTGGCCATAGATGGCATCTGCGGGGTTTACTAAGATGGGGGCGGCAGGCATAACGCTGCACCCCGCCTGCCGCGTTCGGCGTGAGGGGTTCGGCCTCCTGTTTTACGATATTCGGGGGCCGCGCCTTCTTTTCGCCGAAACCGGCAACCTGCTACCGGTCGATTTCTTTCAGACCGTGCGAGGCAGGGATGAGCTCCCCGACGGGGTGTCGGACCGGGAGCAGGCAGTGCTGGGTAAGTTCGTCACGCAGTTATTACACAAAGGATTTCTCCGTGAGCAATAAATACGTAGATCAGGGGCTGCGCGCCCCGGTTAATCTGACCTGGGAAGTCTCGCTGGCCTGCAACCTGCGCTGCACGACCTGCCTCTCCTCCTCGGGGGAGGCGGCCGCCGGCGAGCTCACCACGGCCGAGGCGCTCGACCTGGTAGAACAGGTCCACCAGGCCCGGGTCTTCCAGATCAACTTCGGCGGGGGCGAGCCGTTCATGCGCCCCGACTTCGAGCAGATCCTGGACGCCTGCCACACCCGGGGGATCATGACCTGCATCTCCACCAACGGGACCCTGATCGATGCCGCACTGGTGTCCCGCCTGGCGACCACCCGGCTGGTGGCGGTCCAGGTCAGCCTGGACGGGGCCACCCCGAAAACCTGCGACGCGGTGCGCGGCCAAGGGGTCTTCAACCGGGCGGTCGAGGCGGTCAAGCTCCTGGCGGCAAGCTCCATCCCCACCAGCATCAACACCGTCCTCACCACCCAGAACGCGAGCGAAATACCGGCCATGCACGAACTCGCCAGTTCGCTCGGCGTGTCCCTTCGGGTGAGCCGCTTTCGTCCCTCCGGGCGGGGCGCGGAAAACTGGGAAAACCTGCGTCCCACGCCGACCCAGCTGATCGAGTTCTCCGACTGGCTGGCCAATAGCGGCGACGTGCGGACCGGCGACAGCTTTTTTTCGCTCACCTCACAGGAGCGCCAGGGGCTGGGGCTGAACCTCTGCGGGGCGGGGAAACTCACCTGCTGCGTCAGCCCGACTGGCGACATGTATCCTTGCGCTTTCCTGCAGACCGAGCGCTTCCACGCCGGGTCGCTGCGTGAGCAGAGCTTCCAGGAGATCTGGGACGGCTCTGAGATCTACGAATCGTTCCGAGGTCTTAGGATCCACTCCTGCGAGGATTGCACGCGCTTCGACCAGTGCCATGGCGGCTGCCCGGCGGTGGCCTGGCACCTGAAAAACGATCTGAGCGGTGGCGACCCCGAGTGCCTGGAGCGCTGCGTCACCTCCATCGCCGATACGGCAAGAACCGCGGCGGCTGCCTGATTAGCAGAAAAATACTCTGAGGAGCTACTAATATGATGTTTCCGAATCTGTTCTCGCCCCTGAAGATCGGGACGGTCGAAGTTAAGAACCGGATCTCCTTCCAGCCGCACCTGACCAACTTCGCGGTGAACCAACTGCCGAGCGAGCGCCAGATGTACTACTGGGGCGAGCGGGCCAAGGGCGGTGCCGGTCTCATCATCACCGAAGAGATGAGCGTGCATCCGACGGACATGGCGTACGAAAAGCTGATCGACGTCTATCACCCGGAGGTCATCCCGGGTTTCCGCAAGATCACCGACTACGTGCATCAGTACGACGCCAAGATGTTCGCGCAGCTGAACCATAACGGCCAGCAGTGCGACGGCGCCATCTCCAGGCTCCCGGTCTGGGCCCCCTCGGCGATGCCCGACGTGCTGTTCCGGGAGACCCCGAAGGAGATGGAACCGGAGGACATCGAGGAGGTCGCGCGCTACTTCGCCAAGAGTGCCATCCACGCGCGGGAGGGCGGCTTCGACGGGATCGAGCTGCAGTTCGGCCATTCCAGCCTGGCACGCCAGTTCCTCTCCCCGCTGACCAACTTCCGCTCCGACGAGTACGGCGGCTCCCTGGAAAACCGGATGCGCGCGCCGCTCAAGTTCATTAGCGCGGTCCGGAAGGCGGTCGGCAACGACTTCACCCTCGGCATCCGGATGTGCGCCGACGAGATGATCCCGGGCGGCCTCGACCTGGCCCAGGTGCAGGAGATCTGCGCCCGCTTCGAGGCGAGCGGCCTGATCGACTTCAACGACCTCTCCATCGCCACCTTCTACAACCTCTACCTGGTGGAAGGCTCCATGCACACCCCGCTCGGCTACACCATCCCGCTGGCCGCGGGGATCCGGGAGCGGGTGAAGATCCCGGTGTTCTGCACCGGACGCATCAACGATCCGGTCCTGGCGGAGAAGGTGCTGGCCGCGGGGCAGGCGGACATGATCGGCATGTGCCGCGCCCTGATCTGCGACCCCTACCTCCCCAAGAAGGCGCAGGAAGGGAGGCTCGACGACGTGCGCTACTGCATCGCCTGCAACCAGGGGTGCATCGGCCGCATGGGGGTGAACAAGTCGCTGGGCTGCGTCCAGAATCCCGCCGTGGGGATGGAGAAGCAGTGGGGCGAGGGAACCCTCAGCAAGGCCCCGGTCAGGAAGAAGGTGACTGTGGTCGGCGGCGGCCCGGGCGGGATGTGGGCCGCCAAGATGGCGGGCCGCAGGGGGCACCAGGTGACCCTCATCGAGCGGGGCGAGGCCCTGGGCGGGCAGGTGCTGACCGCCATGAAGGGGGCGGGGCGCGACGAGTTCGGCGTCATCATCAGAAACGAGAAGGGGCAGGTGGACAAGGCGGGAGTGACGGTCCGGCTCGGCGTCGAGGCGACAGCGGAACAGGTACTCTCCGAGCAACCGGACGTGGTGATCGTCGCCACCGGGAGTCAGCCGAAGACGCATCCGGTAGGGGGCGCCGACGGCCCTGCGGTCTTCAACGTCTGGCAGGTCTTAAACGGCCAGGCCGAGGTCGGCGAGCATGTCTGCCTGATCGACTACGACGGCCACCACCGCGCCACCTCCGTGGCGGAGTTCCTGGCCAACCAGGGAAAGAAGGTGCACATCATCACCTCCAGCCTCTTCATCGGGGCGGAGCTCGGGCCGAGCCAGGACCTCTACCTCTCCCGCCAGCGGCTGCTCGGGAAGGGCGTGCATTTCACCCCTGACATCGCGGTCATGGAGGTCTCGGGCGAGGCCGGCGCGAAGAGCGTCAAGGGGTTCAACGTCTACTCGAACGTTTGGGACCAGTGGGGTCCCTACGATTCCCTGGTGCTCGCCATGGGGCAGAAGGTGGATGACGCGCTCTACATGTCCCTGAAGGGGAAGGTTCCCGAGCTGTACCGGATCGGCGACTCCGTCGCGCCCCGCAAGGTGGACATGGCGATCTGGGAAGGACATAAGGTCGGGAGGGAGATCTGATGGCGAAAAACGGCAACATCCTCGTTTTTGTCGAGCTCCCCGACGGGTGCCTCGACGAAACCGGCAAGGGGCTCCTCTCCTACGGGGCGCGGCTTGCCGGGGTCGTCGGCTCTCCCTGGGAAGTCGTGGTTCCAGTTGCTCCCGGCGAGGAGGCCCGGAGCGGGTTTGCCGCCTTCGGCACTCCTGTGGTGACTGTCCTGGAAGACGGCGAGCCGCTGCTCGACGCTCCGGTGCACCTGGCCGCCGCCCTGGCCGGCTGTGCCGCCGACGGCAAGGCAACGGTCGTCCTGCTGCCGCACAACGACCTGGGGGCCACCCTCGCTCCGATCCTGGCGGCCGCGCTGGATGCGGGGCTGATGACCGAGACGGTGAGCGTGCGCAGGAACGAGTCGGGGGTGGAACTCTCCCGGCAGGCGCTCGGCGTCAGGCTTTCCGAGACCAGGAGCTGGGACGCCGACCGCCCCCTGGTGCTGACCGTCCCGACCCGCGCCCTCAGCCAGGTGCTCATGAAGACCGTGGTTCCCAGCGTGCCGGCCTACGAAAGCTACCGTCCCGCCCCCCCCCAGGGTGCCACGGCGCGGGTGGTCGGCAGGATCCCGCCCGACCCCCAGACCGTGGACCTCTGCGATGCGGAGGTGATCTTCAGCGCCGGCAAGGGGTTCGACCCGGCGGCCTTCGCCCAGCTCCAGGAACTCTGCCGCCTGCTGCAGGTCTCCTGCGGCGTCACCCGTCCGGTCTACGACCTGGGGTGGACCGGGTTCGAGCGGATGGTGGGGCAGACCGGACGCACCGTCACTCCCAGGCTCTACGTAGCACTCGGCATCTCCGGCTCCATGCACCACGTGGGCGGCATCAAGGACTCGCGCCGCATCGTCGCGGTCAACTGCGACCCGAAGGCCCCGATATTTCCCAACTGCAACGAGGGGTTCGTGGCCGACGTCAAGGAACTGTTGCCGCGGCTCATCGAGCGGGCCAAAACCGCTTCGGGAGGTGCCGCATGACCAAGTCCTATCAGGCAATCGTTGTGGGCGCAGGCCCCGCCGGAGCATCCGCCGCGCTGACCATGGCGCGGGCCGGCCTCGACGTGGCGATCTTGGAGCGGGGGAGCTTCCCCGGCGAGAAGAACATGTTCGGAGGGGTGCTGCACCGACTCCCCGGGCTGGAGCAGGTCTTCCCCGACTTCTGGGAGCGCGCCCCCCTGGAGCGGCACATCGTCAAGAAGGGCGTCACCTTCATGACCGGCGACTCCAGCTTCAACACGACCATCGAGGCGGGGAACTTCGACACTCCCCCCTACAACGGCTACACCATCTTCCGTCCCCGTTTCGACCGCTGGCTCGCCGAGGAGGCGGTCAAGGCCGGGGCGACCCTGATCACCCGCGCCAATGTCGATACGGTGGTCCAGGAAAACGGCAAGGTGACCGGCGTGACGATCCTGGACCGCAAGGGGACCCTGAGCGCCCCCGTGGTGATCGCGGCCGACGGCGTGCTCTCCTTCACCGCCCTCAAGGCGGGGTTGCGCCGGCCGACCTTCGACCCGGGGCAGATGGCGGTGGGGGTCAAGGCTCTCATCGACCTGCCGAGCGAAATCATCAACGAGCGTTTCGGGCTGGCCCGGGAGCAGGGGTTTGCCAACGAGTTCGTCGGCTGCACCGCTGGGGTGCGCGGCGGCGGGTTCCTCTACACCAACTACGACTCGCTCTCCGTGGGTCTCGTCTTTCACCTGGCGAGCCTCAAGGAAAGCGGCAAGACCCCCTACGACCTGCTGAACGCCTTCCTGGAGCAGCCGCAAGTCGCCAAGATGGTGCGCGGCGGCAAGCTCCTGGAATACTCCGCGCACCTGATCCCGGAGGGGGGCTACGACATGATCCCCGAGCTTTACGGCGACGGCATCCTGGTCGCCGGGGACGCGGCCGCCCTGTGCAACGCGACCGGGCTGAACCTCGAGGGGATCAATCTCGCCACCCAATCCGGGATACTGGCGGGGCAAGCGGTGGTTGCCGCGCACGCCAAGAATGATTTCAGCCGCAAGGGGCTCTCCCATTACAAGAGGCTATTGGACGACAGCTACGTCATGAAGGATCTCAAGCTGTACCGGCGCGCGCCCAAGATGCTGCACAACAACAGGATTTACCAGGAGTACCCGGAACTGGTCTGCGGGATCATGGAGTACCTGTACCGGATCGAGGGGACGCCGAAGGAGAACCTGTCCAAGCTGTTCCTGAAGACCGCCCGTGAGAAGGTGGGGCTGAAGAACCTCGCGGCAGACGGCTTCAGCGCATGGAGAGCACTATGAACATCGACGAGATCTTCGACTTCACCAGCTTCACGGTCGACCGGGAGCCCCACATCGTACTCGACACCGAGGTCTGCGTGGCCTGCGAATCCAGGGGCTGCACCAACTCCTGCCCGGCCCGCTGCTACAGCTGGAACGAGGAGGAGCGCAAGATGACCTTCGTGCACGACGGCTGCCTGGAGTGCGGCACCTGCTACGTGGTCTGCCAGAGGAAGGCCTTCACCCGCTGGCGCTACCCCAAGGGCGGCTTCGGGGTCGCCTACCGGATGACGTGAACCCTGAACCCGTGAAAGGTGAAAGGTGAAAGGTGAAAGGAGCAAGCCATGCCCAATGAAAAACTCGACATACTGGTAATCCTTCGCGAGGTCAGCGACCCCCGTCCCCCCGCCCGCACCTTAACCCGGGGCTCAGGGGTCGACGAGCGGGGCCTGAGGCGCCTGCCGAATCCGGCCGACCTCGCGGCCCTGGAAGAAGCGCTCCGGCTCAAGGACGGGCCGGGCGCGACGGTGACGGTACTCGCCATCGGGCCGGAGCGGCTCGACGACACCCTGCGCCTCGCCTTCTCCCTGGGGGCGGACCGCGGCATACGCTGCTGGGATCACGGCCTGGAAGGGGGCGACAGCTGGGCCGATGCCCGGGTGCTGGCCCGGATCACCGCGATCCTCTCCCCTGCGCTGGTCTTCACCGGCAGCCGCCTGGCTGACCGGGGCGACGACCCGGTTCCCGCACTGGCAGCCGCCCTGAACGGCGCCCCCTGCATAAGTGCCGCCGTTTCGCTCTCTCCCAAGGCCGGCGGCGTGGAGGTGCTCCGCAAGGGGGACCGCGGCTCCCGGCAGACCGTCGGCGCGGCCTTGCCCTGCACGGTCCTCTTCGAGGAGGGGCTCACCCCGCGCTACCCTAGCGTCGAGGAGGTGGTCGCCTCGCTGGAAAAGCCGATCGAGTGCTGGAAACTTCCCGAACTGGGGCTTCCCTTCTGGGAGATTGGCTCCCTGGGCGCCCTGCTCCCCTTGGCGCGGGTCGGCACGCCGCGCCCCGACCCGGTCCGGGCGGTGACTCCCGACCCCGGCCTCCCCGCCTTCGAGCGCATCGTCTCGCTGCTTTCGGGCGGCATCACCGCGCGCGAGGGACGGCTGCACACCCTGGCGGCGGACGCCACGGCCGACGCGCTTTGGGAACTGTTCCGTGCGGAGGGGCTGGTCCCCGAGGCGGCGGCATGAACTACCGATCGGTGCAGGGGATAGAACTGGTGGAGCGCGCCGGCGCGACCTACCTGATGGCGCAAACCCCGCTTACCCTGCTGCGCCTGAACGGCTCGCTGGTCTCCCTGATCAGGCGCGCCATGGCGGGGCCGGTCGCGGCTGCAACAAACGCCGAGACCCGGGTGCTGGAGCAGTTGACGCTCAAGGGTTTTCTGGTGCGGCTCCCGGAGGTAGCTCAGGGGGAGGCGAGCCTCCCGACGCTCAGCATCGTCATCCCGGTCCTGGACCGGGCCGGGGAGCTCGGGCGCTGCCTCCGTTCCATCGGCCGCATCGATTATCCCAAGGACAAGCTGCAGGTGATCGTGGTGGACGACGGCAGCCGCGACGACTCCGCCCAGGTGGCCCGCAGCCTGGGGGCGCTGGTGGTCTCCTCGGGAGGCGTCAGGCGCGGACCTGCTGCCGCCCGCAACGTCGGGGCCGCCCAGGCCTCGGGAGAGCTTCTCGCCTTCATCGACTCCGATTGCACCGCCTCCTCCGGATGGCTCGCCGAACTGGTACCGCTTTTCAGGGACCTAAAGACCGCAGCGGTCGGCGGTAGAGTCGATGGCATGTGCTCCGCCTCCTGCGTCGACCGTTACGAAGCGGTCATGTCGAGTCTTTCGCTGGGCTCGCGCGAGCGCTTCGGCAACTCGGGCGACGACACCTTCTACCTGCCGAGCTGCAACCTCTTGGTGCGCCGCCTGGTCTTTCTCTCGGTGGGCGGCTTCGAGGAGAGCATGCAGGTCGGCGAGGACGTGGACCTGACCTGGCGGCTGCGCGATGCCGGCTGGACCATCGCCTACCTCCCCTCCGGGAGCATACTGCACGAGCACCGCTCCACCCTGCGCTCCTTCATGTCCCGGCGCTTCGATTACGGCACCTCCGAGGGGATGCTGCAGAAACTGCATCCCCGGCGCCGCAAGAAGTTCGTGCTCCCGCCGCTTTTGGGCGCCGTACTGGCGCTGGCGCTGCTGGCTGTTGTCTGCGGCTGGTGGCTGGTCCCCGCCGCCTGCGCCCTGCTCGCGGCAGACGCCGCCTGCTACCGGGTACGCATCGCGCGCCGCGGGGTGCCGCTTGGCTTCCGGCAGCTCTGCGCGGGACGCCTGCGGGCGCTGGGGGGGCTCAGCTACTACCTGAGCTACCACCTGATCCGCTACTACGCGCTGGCGCTCTGCGCCGTCTCCTTGCTGCTCCCGGTATTTTGGGTGGTACCCGCGCTGCTTTTGCTGGTGACGGCCGGCGTCGACCACCGGATCAGGAAACCGCGGCTCTCCTTCCCGCGCTTTGCCGGCATCTACTGCCTGGAGCAGGTCGCCTACGGCGCCGGCGTCTTCTGGGGCTGCCTGCGCGGGAGGGGCTTCGCCAGCTACCGGGTGGTGCTGCTGAGCAAGATGGAGCAACCGGTCTAGGAAATCAGTAAACCTTCTCCGAGCCTCTCCGCCTACCGGGCTGTCGCCCCACGGTGGAAAGGCCTACGGGTTTCGCGGGAAACCGCGGCGCCTCCCTTTGGAAAGGAGAATTAACGTGGCAGGACGCCACACCATTCAAAAAAAGGGAAAAGGAGCCACACAATGGACAAGTTCGCACGCATCGACATGGGGGCCGCAGGCGGCCCGAAAGTAACCGTAGGACCGGTCGGCGATTACGCCGGCCTGGGCGGCCGGGCCATGACCTCGCTGGTGGTCGCCGCGGAGGTCCACCCGCTGGCCCACGCGCTGGGCGCGGAGAACAAACTGGTCATCGCACCGGGCATGCTGAGCGGCACCACCGGCTCCATGACCGGCCGGCTCTCGGTCGGCTGCAAGAGCCCGCTCACCGGGACCATTAAGGAATCCAACGCCGGCGGCCAGGCCGCCCAGGTGCTGGCGCGGCTCGGCTACGCCGCCGTCGTCCTGGAAGGGAAGCCCGAGGGGGACGACCTGTACAAGATCGTCATCAACAAAGACGGCATCCAGGTGATCGTGGACAACTCCCTGAAGCTGATGGACAACTACCCGCTGGTGGTCAAGCTGCGCGGGGAGTACGGCGACCGCGCCGCCTACATGACCATCGGCTCTGCCGGTGAGCGCGGCCTTTTGGCCGCCTCCATCGCCTGCACCGACCCGGAACTGCGCCCGACCAGGCACTGCGGCCGCGGCGGGGTCGGCGCCGTCATGGGCGCCAAGAAGGTCAAGGCGATTATCCTGGACGACGCCGGCATGAAGATGCGCCCGCCGGTCGACCCGATCAAGTACCGCGATGCCAACCGCAAGTTCGTCGAGGGTCTCAAGAAGCACCCGGTGACCGGCGAGGGGCTCCCCGCCTACGGGACCAACGTGCTCACCAACGTCCTCAACGAGGCCGGCGGTTACCCGACCAGGAACTTCAAGACCGGGCAGTTCGAGGGGGCAAGCGATCTGAGCGGCGAGACCCAGGCGGCGCTGGAGATCAAACGGGGCGGCTCCGCGACCCATGGCTGCCACCGCGGCTGCGTCATCCAGTGCTCCGGGATCTACAACGACAAGGACGGCAACTACGTCACCAAGCAGCCCGAGTACGAGACGGTCTGGTCCCACGGCGGGCATTGCGGCATCTCCAGTCTCGATACGGTCGCGACGCTCGACTACATGGACGACAACATCGGGGTCGACACCATCGAGATGGGGGTCACCATCGGTGTCGCCATGGACGCGGGGATCATCGAGTTCGGCGACGATGCCGGCGCCATCAGGCTCATGGAGGAGGTCGGCAAGGGTACGCCGCTCGGGCGCGTGCTCGGCTGCGGCGCGACGGTGACCGGCAAGGTCTTCGCCGTCGAGCGGGTCCCGGTCGTCAAGGACCAGGCACTCCCCGCCTACGACCCGCGCGCGGTCCAGGGGATCGGCGTCACCTACGCCACCACCACCCAGGGGGCCGACCACACCGCCGGCTACGCCATCGCCACCAACATCCTGAAGGTCGGCGGCGACGTCGATCCGCTCAAGACCGAGGGACAGGTGGAGCTCTCCCGCAACCTGCAGATCGCGACCGCGGCCATCGACTCGACCGGGATGTGCCTCTTCATCGCCTTCGCCATCCTGGACCAGCCGGAGACCTTCCAGGCGCTGCTCGACATGCTGGGCGGCTTCTACGGCATCACCATGACCGGCGACGACGTGGTGGCACTGGGTAAGAAGGTCCTGCTGGCGGAGCGTGATTTCAACACCCGCGCCGGGTTCACCAAGCACCACGACCGGCTGCCGCGCTTCTTCTACAACGAGACCATCGCCCCCCACAACCAGGCCTTCCTGATGAAGGACGAGGAGCTGGACGAGGTGTTCAACTTCTAGTAAGAGGGCTGCCGCCCGGGGGGAATCCTCCGGGCGGCAGGCTTGCACGGCCTTCCACCAACACCGGCGCGTGTCTGATCGGGCCGATCCGTCCGGTCCGGCCGAGCGGCCCGATCAGAGAGTGCCGGCAGTGCACCACCAACCACAGCGGGGGCGCCATGGAACACGAGATAACCGAACCGGCCACGGCGCAAAGCGGCCCCCTGCGCTGCCAGAACGTGGCACTCAGGATCACCCGGGCCCAGTTGGAGCTCTTTTTCCCGCTGCTGCAGCGGGGCGTGGTTGTGCAGGCCGCGGTCGGCTGTCCGCTCAAGGAACTCCTCTGCACCCAGTTCGGCATCCCGGAGGAGTACGTCGCGGGGCGGATCACCACGATCTTCCTCGACAACCGCCCGGTCGACGACCTGGAGCGCTCGCTGATCCGCGAGGGGTCGCGGGTAACCCTCTCGGCCGCCATGCCGGGACTGGTCGGGGCGACCATGAGGCGCTCCGGATTTTACGCGACGCTGCGCCAGGGGATAACCCATGCGGAAAAGGAAGGCGATCTCAAGGCCGGACAGGGGACCGTCAGGCTCAAGCTCTTCAACCTCCTGCTGCCGGAACTTGCCCCGCTGGTGCTGGCCCGCGGCATCCTCCTGCAACGTGACGAGCTGGACGCCCTGCTCAAGGAGCTGGAGGCAGCAAGCCGCATGGGGGTGGCATCCTCGTATCTTTGCGGGCGCGAGGATTGCGGGGGCATTCTGGTCACGGTTAGTATCAGGGAATAGCAAAGCTTTTCCACGCCTGGAAATCCTTTGAGGGTGGGGCAGGGCGGGATTTCGACCGGGAACAACCGGGCTGGGCGCTTTTGAGTTTACCAGCGAACTAAAGGAGCAGGGAACATGCAGGTAACGGTGAAACTTTTTGCCAGTTTCCGCACCGGGCGCACCCCGATAGAGATCTGCGACTATCCGGCCGGCACTGCCGTTGCGGACGTGGTGGCGCGACTGGGCATTCCGGTGGCCGATCTCGGGATCATGCTGGTCAATCACCGGCACGTCCATCTGGACCGGGAGCTCGCCGACGGCGACATCCTGGCGATCTTCCCGCTGCTGGGAGGCGGCTAGCATGAAGCGGCTCAACGACTACCTGACGGGGCTTGCCGTGGACGGGCTGATCAGCGCTGCCGTCCAGTCGGACGCCTCGCTGCACTTCGACCTAAGCTTCGCGGAGGTCGAGGCGGCCATCCTGGAACTGGGGCTCTGTCCGGCCCGCTACCAGAGAAACCGGCAGACCATCAGCTGCGCCGGGCAACTGGCGCTCTTGCGCAGCTGCGTCGTGGTGATCGGCTGCGGCGGCCTGGGTGGCTACGTCATCGAGGAACTGGCAAGGCTCGGCGTGGGAAGGATCGCCGCGGTCGACCCGGACGTCTTCGAGGAACACAACCTGAACCGGCAGCTCCTCTGCACCCTCGGCAACCTGGGCCAGGATAAGGTGACGGCCGCCGCCCGGCGCGTGGCTGAAATCAACCCTGCCGTAACGCTCGTCCCCCTGCGCACCGCGTTTGGTACGGCGAACAGCCGGGAGCTCCTCGCCGGCGCCAGCGTCGTAGTCGATGCCTTGGACAACATAGCGACCAGGTTCGAACTGGTTGCCGGCTGCAGGGAACTCGGGATCCCGCTGGTGCACGGCGCTATCGCCGGCTGGTACGGCCAGGTCGCCACGCAGGGCGCCGGTGAGGATATCTCCCCGTTCCTCTCCCGAGCGGGGGCGGGGACCAAAGGGGTGGAGACCCGGCTGGGCAACCCGTCCTTCACGCCGGCGCTGGTTGCGAGCCTGCAGGTTGCCGAGGCCTGCAAGGTCATGCTCTCCCAGGGGTCAACCGCCAGCGGGCGCATGCTGCTGTGCAATCTGCTTGATCTGGAATTCGAGGAAATACGATTGTGATGAGAGTTCGGGCCGGGCGACAGGGAGTGGCGTCATGATGACCTATCATAACCCTTACGACAGCGTGGAATCCGGGGTTCACCCGGCAAAGAAGGAGAAAACCGACTATATCATCCACAAGGTGATTCAGGCCCTGAACATCCTGGAACAGTTTCATGACGAAGTGGACGAGCTGAGCCTGGCCGAAATGAGCAGACGGATCGCCTTGAACGAGAACAGCGTCCATCTACTGCTTGCGACGCTCAAGTCGCGTAACTACATTGAACAGAACGGCGCCACAAACAACTACCGCCTCGGATTCAAGAACCTTGAACTGGCGCAGACCGTACTGCGCCAGACCGACCTCTACCGCGTCTCCCAACCAGTTCTCTCCTCCGTCGCACTTGAGTGTGGAGAGACTGCAGCCGTCGCGGTCCTGAGAAAAACCCACGTGATCGAGCTCAATGCCGTCCCGTCCGAACATCCGGTGCAGGTCAGGTCGCGGGTCGGGGTGCATCTGCCGGTCCACTGCACTGCGGCCGGCAAGGCGCTGATCGCCTGCGAGACGGAGGAGGCGCTGGGCGCTATGTTCAAGGTGGTGGCGCTGGAGAGCTACACCCGCAACACGATCACCTGCACAAAGGCGCTGGGACTGCAGTTGCAGCAGATTGTCGAAAAAGGGTACGCAGTCGATGATGAAGAACTGGACGACGATGTGCGTAGCGTTGCCGCCGTCATACACGATTACTCCGGACGGGCGGTAGGTGCCCTGGTCATAATCGGTCCCTCCTGCCGGATCGGCCTCGGACGTCTGGTGCAGGAACTGGTCCCCCTGGCGCAGCGGGGCGCCCGGGAAATATCCGTCAAGCTCGGTTACCACGATTCAGAGCTGCCAGCGCCGGGTGACCCCGCCCGCGAGGTTGGGTCCGCGGCGCGTCGCAGCTCTGCGCGCTCGGCGGCGGGAAAACCCAAGTCTACCGGTACCTCTCGCGCGGCTTAAGGTAAATGCCGGGTTGGCCTGAATCGGTGCCCTGCGCCTAAAGCTGTCGTTGCAAGGCGGTTGCCAGCCGCAAGAAGCCTCGCAGCCTTCCCTTAAATGACCCCGTATAATAAAATACTGTCTCAGACCTGTCGTTGAACGGGCACTTCCAACCAGCATCCCCGTGAGGTGCCGGGACGGCTGTTCCTTCTGATTGCCCTTCCAGCCTTATTGTCTGCGTTTAATTTACTGTTGTAAATCCCTTGTAAATAAATTTAACATTGTTTTAGTTGCGGTTTCGTAGTACTTTATGCATTGGCAACAGTACGGTGTTGTTAAGAGAATGTCAGGACTCTGTACCAGCTTGCGGTCGAGTAATCAAGGGTGTGGATATGAGAATTCAGAAGCATAAAACTGCAGCGGTCTGTGAGCTGCCTAGTCCTGCTGAGGAGCCTTGCCTTTCCCGTCTGGCTGACACCAAATCCCCTTTGACTAAAAATAGCACTCTGGGCAGCCCTGATGAATTCCAGCTGCTGAAGGCTGAACTAGAGATGCAGATCGAAGCCTTGCGCAGGTCCAACTGCGAACTGCAAGCCTCGCGAGACAAGTATGCCCTGCTTTACGATTTTGCCCCGGTAGGGTATTTCACCCTCGACAGCGACGGTGTCATCCAGACGGTCAACCAGACCGGCGCGAGCCTGCTCGGGTTGGAGCGCTCCGGCATTGTGGGCCGGCCTTTCGGTCTTTTCGTAGCCGACGAAGATCACGCAACCTGCAGCGACTTCCACCGCAAGGTATTCGAAAGCAAGGTCAAGGAGACCTGCAGGCTGCAGTTGCTCACTGGTGACGAGCGCCCGCTCTTCGTCCGGATCGAGGCGACGGTGACCGAATCAGGGGACGAGTGTCACGCCGTGCTGGTGGACATCACCGAACGCAGGCGGGCCGAAGAGGCCCTGCGCGAGAGCGAATACAACCTGTCCAAAGCCCAGACCATGACCCATGTGGGGTCCTGGCGCTCGGATCCCATTACCGGCGAATTGATCGTCTCGGACGAGCTGCTGCGCATCCTGCAGCTAAGCCGCGAGGATGCCACCCAGGAGGCATTCATCAGGGTCATTCATCCGGAAGACCTGGAACTCGTCATGGACAAGCTCCGGTTAGGCATCGAATCCGGTCAATACTATGAAATCGAGCACCGCCTGTTGCTGGATGACGGGACCGTAAAGTGGGTCTATACCATCGTGGAACCCTCCCCCAACAGCTCTGGGAAAATCGTCAAGCTCTACGGCACCACCCAGGACGTGACCGACCGCAAGCAGGTCGAGGTCGCCCTGCGCAACCAAAAGAACGAATTCCAGGCGATATTCGATTCGGTCAACGATGCTGTCATTGTCTTTGACCGGCACGGCCTGATTCAGCACCACAACCACATCTGTCCTCAGCTTTTCCTGCCACGGGTGCTGCGCGGAGGTTCCTGCGGGGATCTCTTCCATTCCGAAAACTCCTCGCCGCAGAATTGCCCGGTGGAACGAGCCCTGGGCGGGGAGCGGGTGGAAACTTCCATTGTGAAACTTGGTGACGGGCAAAGCGCGAGATATCTTGACATCACGGCGACCCCGATCGAGGACGCCCAGGGTGAACCCAACCGGGCTCTCGTTTTTTTCCGGGACGTGACGGAGAAAAGGGTGCAGGAACTGCAGCTGATTCAGGCCGAAAAGATGTCCAGCATCGGGATTCTCGCCGCCGGCGTCGCCCATGAGATCAACAATCCGCTCACCTCGGTGGCAGGCTACGCCGAGGCGCTGCTGCGCCGCTTTCGCGAGGAGCCGGCCCTGGGAGATGACGCGAGGTTGGCAACCTTTCCCAAGTACCTGGAAGTCATCGTCCGGGAGTCCTACCACTGCAAGGGGATCATCGACAATCTGCTAAATTTCAGCAGGAAATCGGACGGGCTCGCCGTCGAGGTGGATCTCAACGGGATTCTCGCGGAAATCATAGAGCTTTTAGTGCACCAGCCTGGTTACGGGGAGATCGAGATCGTGACCCTGTTCGGCAAGGAACTGCGCGTTTTGGGGGACCCTTCCGGACTGCGCCAGGTATTCATGAACCTTTTGTACAACGCGTTTCAATCGATCAAGGGAGGGGGGCGGGTGGAGATAACGACGCGGCACTCCGAGGGAGGGGAGGAGGCAGAGTGCCGGATCCGCGATACCGGTTGCGGCATTGCTCCAGAAGTCATCGACCGAATCTGGGATCCCTTTTTCACGACCAAGGAGGTCGGCAAGGGGCTCGGTCTGGGGTTGGCTCTTACCTACAATATCGTCAAGCGCCACGGTGGCACGATTACAGTCGAGAGCAAGGTTGGCGAGGGCGCGCTGTTCAAAGTGAGGTTGCCCGTTGCCTGTTAATCTGAGCCCCTTTGCAAATGGGGCGACGTCTCAATCCGCACCGGCGAGGTATTTCCGCTCTATAGGTTACTCTGGCATAATTCAGTCATAGATTAGCCCGAATACTTCTTCCCTATTGAAAAAGCATTCCCCACGAAGGGACCGATGCCGTAGTAGCCGCGATGGCCGGTGTCGAACACCAGCGGGCGTATCTTGAGGATGTCCGGCAGTCCGTCCGCACCCAGCACGGCCGGGTCGGCCTTCACGTCCACGATCTCGCCGATGAACTGGGTGTGCAGGCCGAGGTCCATGGTGTGCAGCAGGCGGCACTCCAGGACCAGCGGGAATTCCGCCGCATAAGGGGCGTCCACCAGCTCGCTGCGGACCGCGGTCAGGCCGGTCGCGGCGAACTTGTCCTGATCGCGTCCCGACACGATGCCGACGTAGTCGGCAGCCGCGACCTGGGCCTCGGACGGCAGGCTGATGGTGAAGGCCTGGCGCTCCACGATGGAGGCGTACGAGTGGGTGGCCTTGCGCAGCGACACGGCCACGCTCGGGGGCTGGGAGTTGCAGATGCCGCCCCAGGCGGCGCTCATCAGGTTCGCTTTGCCCTGGCTGTCGTAGGTTCCGACCAGCAGTACCGGGGTCGGGAAGAGCAGGGTCTTGGCCCCGAGGGATTGCTTCATGTTCGTCTCCTTCTCTTTGTATGGGTTGGCCGTCTTTCGGCAGGAAGCCAACCCTCAGGGCTGGTTCAGTGTCGCGATGTCGATCACGAAACGGTAGCGGACCTCGCTTTGCACCACCCGGTCGTAGGCCTCGTTGATCCTCTGGATCGGGATCAGCTCCACGTCCGCCGCCACGTCGTGGGCCGCGCAGAAATCGAGCATCTCCTGGGTCTCCCGGATCCCGCCGATCAGCGAGCCCGCCAGGCGGCGGCGCTGCATCACCAGGCTTCCCGCGGAAATCGCGGTCGGCTCCGGGATCCCCACCAGCACCATGGTGCCGTCGTGCTTGAGCAGACCCAGGTAGGCGTTGTAGTCGTGCTGGGCTGAGACCGTGTCGAGGATGAAGTTAAAGCGCGCGGCGTTCTGCTTGAATGCTCCGGGAGCGCCGGTGGCGACGAAGTCGGCCGCGCCTAGGCGCAGGGCCTCTTCGCGCTTGGCAGGAGTGTGGCTCAGGACGGTCACCTTTGCCCCCATCGCGCAGGCGATCTTCACCCCCATGTGGCCCAGGCCCCCCAGCCCCACTACGGCCACCTGGTCCCCCGCCTTTACCCCGAAATGGCGCAGCGGCGAGTAGGTGGTGATCCCGGCGCAAAGTAGCGGCGCGGTGCGCTCCAGGTGCATGCCGTCAGGAATGCGCAGGACGTAGTTCTCGTCCACCGTGATCCTGGTCGAGTAACCGCCATAGGTGAGGGTCTTGCCGTCGCGCTCGTAGCCGTTGTAAGTGACGGTCATCCCCTTTTCACAGTACTGCTCCTCGCCGTCCCGGCAGGGCCCGCACTCGCGGCAGGAGTCGATGAAACAGCCGACCCCGACGGTATCCCCGACCTGCCATTTGCCCACGCCAGCTCCGATCCGGGCGACCTTGCCCACAATCTCGTGCCCCGGCACCATCGGGAAGATGGATCTGCCCCACTCGTCGCGCACCTGGTGGATGTCCGAGTGGCATACGCCGCAGTAAAGGATGTCGATGAGCACGTCGTGCGGGCCGGGCTCGCGGCGCTCGACGCTGTAGGGTGACAGTGGTGCCGTGGGTGAAGTAGCTGCGTAGGCGGAAGTTTTCAGCATCGTCCTCTCCTCGTTATTGAAATAGCCGTGGCTGGGTTAGCTGCTCGACTTGGTGTGCTAAGTTCTGATGCATGACCGTAAAATAAACCGGTCTCCTACCAGCGTCAAGGGTTTTGCCGCCTCGGAAGGCCAACGGTAAGGACCAGGCAGGCTGCCCGTGACTGCCGAGCGGGATTATTACTTTGACAAGATGTTTCCCAATTTGATAAGCACTTCTACGTTGACAAGAACCTGCAGCACTGAGAGAGTTTTTTGGTGCCCTGTCTGACCGTAAGGGGCATTTCACACGAAAAATGGGCGAATCCTGACACTGATAGGGAAGGGGAATCAATCATGAAAATTTGCATTTATGGAGTGGGCGCCGTCGGCGGATTCATCGGAGCCCGGCTGCTAAAGTCGGGGTGCCAGGTGAACGCCGTGTCTCGCGGCGCCACACTGGAGGCGCTACGCGGGCACGGGTTGAGGCTGCTAAGCGGCGGCGAGCTCAGCACCGGCGAGCTGCGGGCCACGGATGACCCGCGCGAGCTCGGCGTGCAGGATCTGGTGGTCCTGGCGGTCAAGGCGACTTCCCTGGCCTCCGTGGCGCGGGACATCGCCCCGCTGCTCGGGCCGGACACGGTCGTGCTGACGGCCATGAACGGGGTCCCCTGGTGGTTCTTCGACGGCTTCGGCGGCGAGTACGCGGGGACGCGGCTCTCCGCGGTCGACCCGGACGGCTCCCTAGCCGCGGCGATCGGGTCGCGCCACGTGGTTGGGTGCGTGGTGCACGGCAGCTTCTCCTCGCCCGAGCCCGGGCTGGTGCAGCACGGTTTCGGTAAACGGCTGATCATCGGGGAGCCCGACGGTAGCGACTCCCTGCGGCTGCGGAAGCTGGCGGGGCTCTTGGAAAGGGCGGATTTCACGGTCGAGGTCTCCCGCAACATCCAGACCGACATCTGGTTTAAGCTCTGGGGCAACATGACCATGAACCCGGTCTCCGCGATCACCGGCGCCACCTGCGACAGGATTCTCGACGATCCGCTGGTGGCCCGGTTTTGCCTCGACGCCATGGCGGAAGCCGCCAGGATCGGCGGCAGGATTGGCTGCCACATCGGCCAGAGCGGCGAGGAGAGGTGCGAGGTGACGCGAAAGCTGGGCGCCTTCAAGACCTCCATGCTGCAGGACGTCGAGGCGGGGAGGGCGGTGGAGCTCGATGCGCTGGTCGGGGCGGTGCGCGAAATCGGCCAGCTGACCGGCGAACCCACCCCGAACATCGATGCGCTGCTCGGCCTGGCGCGGCTGCAGGCGCGGGTGCGCGGGTTATATCCCCCCGAGGTGTAATCTCCCGCATTTGCCTTCATTTTCTGGCGCACCTGTGGTACTTTCTCCGTTTGGCCTTTACTCTAGAGCCGGGCCCCGCCCGGCGCTGGCAGGCACTTTTCCGGGGGACCCGTCCCTCGCGGAGTAGAGTCGCACCATGAAAATGCTTAATATCGGGCCACAGGTCCTGCTTGCCCTGCGGGGAACCGTCGCCGCCCTGCTCGCCCTCGCCGTCGCTGTGCACCTGCAGCTGGAATGCCCCTACTGGGCCGCCATGACCGCGCTGATCGTCATCCAGCCGACCCGCGGCCTGCTGCTGGAAAAGAGTTTCTACCGCCTGATCGGCACGGGCGTCGGTTCGCTGGCGGGGATAGCGATGCTGCAACACGCCAAGTCTCCGGTCATGCTCATCGTCGCGCTCGCCCTCTGGCTCGCCGGGTGCGTCGGCGCCGGCAATCTGATCTACGGCCTGCGCTCCTACGGCGCCATGGTGGCCGCCTGCACCGGCGCGGTCATCGCCCTGGCCGGCTACGGCAATCCCCAGCAACTGCATGCCCTCGCCTTCGGGAGAATCGCCGGCATCACCACCGGGATCGTCGTTGCGACGACGGTGACGCTCTTCTTCACCCGCCGGCGTTCCAAACGCGAGACCTTGACCCGGCTCACCAAGGCCAGCGCGTCGGGTCTGCTCTGGCTCTCCTGGATGCTGCAGCGCAGGGACGAGAAGGCCCTGACCGGGCTGCGGCAGGACGTTATGGTGGAAATAGCCGAGGTGGAGGGAACTATCGATGCGGTTTGGGCGGGGTCTATCGACCTCAAGCATCGCAAGCGCCAGGCGAGGAGCCTGATCCTCTCGCTGCTGACGCTGCTGGAAGCCGGCAAGCTGGCCGGCGACAGCCCGACCCCTGCGGGCCCGGAGAGCGAAGCCTGGCGTGGGGCGCTGGCCCGTGACCTGGCGCAGGTTGCCTGCCACCTCGATGAACTGGGGACGCTCAAAGACGCCAAGCGGCTTGAGGCGGTTCTTATTGAAACGCGGGGGCGTCTCCCTCTGATAGGGAGGACGCTTAGCCTGCTGGTGGACTCCCTGCAACAGCTGGTCGACACCTGGGACCAGGCGGCGCCGAGCCAGGAAAGGCCGGCGGCGCACCTTTTCATCCGTCACCGCGACTGGCGGGAAGCAGGGCGGGCCGCCTTGCGCGCCGCCTGCGCCATTGCCGCCGTAGGCGCCCTTTGGCGTCTCACCGGTTGGGGGGCAGGTCCCATGATGCTGATGGCGGCATCGATCATGGTCAGTTTCTTCTCGACCCAGGACCGCCCCTCCGTCCTGCTGGTCAACGTGTTCTGCGGGGCGTGCATCGGGGTCGCGGCGGCGTTTCTTTGCCGGCTGGTCCTGCTTCCCGGAGTAAGCGACCCGCTGCTGCAGGGGTTGGCCTGCATTCCCGTCATCATGGCCGGGATCATTGCCCAGTCCTATCGCCGGACCGCGCTGGGAGCCCTGGACGCCACGCTTTTTTTCCTGCCGGCCATGCAACCGGGCGTGGCGCAGGTGCCTGCGCCGGGCATCTACCTGGAGGGGGGCTGCGCCGCACTGGGCGGGGTGGGGGTTGCCATCCTGGCTTTCCGCTTCCTGCTGCCGGTCGACCCGGCCAGGCGGCTCAACTCCCTGCTGACCGCGATACTGCGCGATCTGACGGCCATGGACGCGGCCGATCCGCGGGCACTCGCGAAGAGCCGCGCTCGCACGCAGCACCGGGTGCTGCGCATGCTGGTCACCGCCCGGAAGTTCGACATAAACCTGGGCTCGATCGTGGAGGGCGGGCTGTCGGCGCTGGTCATCGGGAGGAGCCTGCAGCTATTGAGGGAATTGACGCTGCAGGAGGCGGGTTCCACGGAAACCAGCGAGGCTGTGCACCGGGCCACACTCAGTCTTTCAGACGCGCTGCGGCATCCTGAGACAATGCTTGGCTCACTGGAGTCTGTTGCTTGCCGGCTGAGCCTGACAGTGGAACCCTATCTTGATACTTTAAGCTGAGACTTTTCCCGGAATCTTCTGTTGCCGCTTACCTTTCAGGGCCGGGCCGAGAGCGGCAGCCTGATCTCCACCTCGAGGCCGGCCCCGGGGAGGTTCCTGGCGGTAACCGTCCCGCCGTGCAGGGTGACGGTCTTCTCCGAGATGGCGAGCCCGATCCCGGTGCCGCCGCTTTGGCGGTCGCGTGCCTGCGCCACCCGGTAGAAGGGTCGGAAAATGTCGGAGAGCTGCGCTTCCGGCACCCCGGGGCCGCAGTCCCGGACCCGCAGCACGGCCTCGCCGGCCGCCCGCTCCAGGCTGATCTCGACGGAGCTTCCTTCCGCAGTGTAGCGCACGGCGTTACGCACCACATTCTCCAGGGCCCGGCGCAATAGTTCCCGGTTCCCCTGCAGCACCAGGGGAGGGGAGGGGGCCCACCGCACGCGCCGGTTGCAGCCGCCGGCCTCGAAATCGGCATCCCGCGCCACCTCGTCCAAAAGCTCCGCCAAATCCACCTTTGTTCTCTCCAGCGTCGCACCTCCCTCCAGCTGGCTTAAGGTCAGCAATTCGCCGATCAACTGGTTCAGCCGCTCCCCCTCCTGCTCGATGCGGTCCAGCGCGGGCTCCGCGGACGCGGGCGACTGCTTGCGGGCGATGCCCAGCGCCACGTTCAGCCTGGCAAGCGGTGAGCGCAACTCGTGCGAGACATCGCGGACCAATTGCTTGTTGGCCGTCACCAGCTTTTCGATGCGCATCGCCATCAAGTTGAAGTCCCTGCCGAGGTCGGTGAGCTCATCGCCCGCCCCCTCGCCCCTCACGGCGACCCGGCTCGCCAGGTCCCCGTGCGAGAGCCCCTGGACCGCGGCCCGCAGCTTGCGCACCGGCGCGGTGATGCGCCAGGAAAGCCCGTAGCAGACCAGGCCGCTGACCACAAAGGTGATCAGCATCTGCAGCCAGAAGTCGGGCGGGAAGGGGAAACGCCCGAGCGGTTCGCGGCGCGGAGGCCCGGGCAGGGCTTGGGTCGCCGCCAGGTACGGTACCCCGGAGGGGCTCAGCACCCTGACCACCACCACATCCCTCGCCTCGCCTGCCGCAGGGCGGTCGATGTCCTGCTTCATCCGCTCGGCGGGTGCGCTCCCGCCGCCGGCCGCCATCCGGCGCACGGCATCCTGCAATTGAGGCGCGACGCCTTCCGAAAGAGCCGTGCCGTCCCCCGCAAAAAAATAGGCCTGGGTGCCTTCCGGAGTCCCCGGCGGCCCGTCGCTCAGCCGGGTTGTTTTCCCGCCCCGTTCCAGTGCGGCGGCGGCGGAGCGGCCGTAAAGGACCAGCGCCTGGCTCAGGACCCGTTTGCGCTCCGCATCGAAGTGGCGCATGCGCTCCTCGTGCATCGGGGCGGGTCTCAGGTTGAAGGCGAGCAGGAAGAAAACGATGCCGGAAAGCAGGGTCGCCAGCCAGAACCATAAGAATAGTTTGATGAACATGGTCCGCATGCATTCCCCTCAGGTGGCTCGGTTGCGCTCGGCTGCCGAATAGCCGTAAAGGTAGCCGATGCCGCGCACCGATTTGATGCGGTCGTCCCCGCCAGCCGCGGGGCCCAGCTTTTTGCGCAGGCTGCTGACATGCACGTCGATGCTCCGGTCCAAGGAGCTGAACTCCCGGCCCAGGGCCCGCCGGGTCAGCTCCTCGCGGCTGATGACCGTTCCGGCCAGGCGCAACAGCGCCTCGAACACGGAAAACTCCAAGGAGGTAAGCTCGACCGGAACCCCGGCGCAACCAACCGACCTGGTTCCAAGATCCAGCGTCACGTCGCCCACCTCCAGGATGTCGGGTCCGGCCGCTTCTTCGGGAGGGGGGGCCAGGGTGCGCCGCTGAATGGCACGCAGGCGGGCCACCAGTTCCCGCGGGTTGAACGGTTTGGGCAGGTAATCGTCCGCGCCCATCTCCAGGCCCACGATGCGGTCGATCTCTTCGCCGCGGGCGGTCAGCATGAGGACCGGCACCTGGGATTTCTGGCGAATCCGGCGCAGCACCTCGAAGCCGTTCAGGGTGGGAAGCATGACGTCGAGGACGATCAGGGCGTAGTTTCCGCCCAGCGCCTGGTCGGCCCCCTGCGCGCCGTCGTGGGCGGCCTCCACGTCGAACCCCTCGCTGGCCAGGTAGCTGCCGAGCAGCTCGCAGAGTCCGGTATCGTCGTCGATGATCAGGATTTTTTTCTGCATGAGTACGTAGCGCTCCCTCATCTCATTTTTCCTGACAGTATAAACGCAATTGCAGCCTAGGTACTGTTAAGAATTGTAAAGAATTTCGTAGTTATACCGTGAAGTGTCTTACAAATCTGCACATCTCTTGACCCAACTTAACCGCGCTCTGTCGTAGCATGGACCCAGACACAGAAGAGCGGATGCCGACACTGGGCCGGCGTCTATCAGTGCCAGGTAGCACACGCCGGAGTGAGCATGTTAACAAAAGGAGATGCAAATGAAAAGTCGCGTAACGGTACTCGTAATCACTGCAATGCTTCTGGGTGGCGCAGTCCTTTGCCAGGCCACCCCTGGCCCTGGTGATCCGCCGCGCCCGGGATGCGACGGGCCATCACACCGGGGGCTCTTCCCGGCCGGTCTGGCGCGTATCCTTGAGCTGAGCGAGGCCCAAAAAGGGAAGATTCAAGCGATCCTCGATGAGGAGAGGGAGCAGGGGCAGGCTCAGCGGGAAAAGGAGTCCGCGCTGCGCGAGCAGCTGCACGCAGCGGAGCGTGCCGCCACTTTCAACGAGCAGGCGGTACGGAGCGCCGCCGCCGCGCTTGCCGGACTGGAAACCGAGCGCATCGTCGCGCACGCCAGGACCCATTACCGGATCGGCACCGTGCTGACCGCGGCCCAGCGCTCCCTGGCGGATAGGCTGTTTGCCGAGAAGGATGACAGGCCCGCTCCACCCTGTGGAGCAGAAATGCAGGGGCATCGCGGGCACGGGCCCGATGACGGCCCTGGGTGGAGGTGATCCGGTGGAACTTTCTCTTCAGCAGGTGGGATCGAACAGGGCAGGGGCGTCGGAGATGGAGGCCGGGGGCCGGGTAAGTTTCGATGAGCAAAATGCCACACTGAAACTGTTGGGGATGACCCTGATAGAAATAAAACCGGACAGTGAAAGCTCCAGGAAACTCTCCTCGCAGCGTGGAGTTGCCGTTCTTGTTGCAGAGCGTGATTCTGAGGCATACAGGGGAGGGGTGAGAAGTGGTGACATCATTGCGGAGGTAAACAGCGTCAAGATCAGATCCCTGCAGGACATGAAGAAGGTTCTGAACCTTCACGACCCGCATGAGCCGATGTTCGTGTTCCTGTTGAGCCACGGTGGCTGGCGCTTTACCAATCTCTCTTTCATACGCGGGTTTCCCTGAGAGCGTTGTCGAGAGAGTAAGTGAACCCTGGAAGGGAGGCCGCATGAAGAGAGGCAATTGGAAGAAACTGGTTTTCATCCTGGCACTGTTGGGGCTGATTCCGGCCTCCGGCTGGGCCAGCACAGAATCCTATGGGGAGCGCAAGCCCCCGGAACCTCCCCAACAGGCGATAGATGCCTGCCAAGGGCAAAGTGAAGGGACCGCGGTGGAAATGACCACGCCGCGTGGCGACTCCATGAAGGCGATCTGCAAGCAGATGGGCACCCGGTTAGTGGCGGTCCCCGAGGGGGCGCCGCCCTCCGGAAAAGGCGGGCCACCGGATGGCGACCGTCCGGCTGGCGGCCCTCCAGGTGGTGACCCCTCGACCGGAGAAAGACCGCAGGCTGATCCACCGAAGGGCGGAGAATGACATGTGGAGCAAGCCCAGGTTTCGTAGGGGCGAATCATCATTCGCCCCGGACTCGCTGGGCTTAAATCACTCTCCCCATTTGTTAACACGACATTTTGGCTGTCACATGTTACCATCCGTACTTTGCCCGAGATAAGGTCAGTCAAGTTAACAAGGACCGAGCTGTATCGCCCCTGCGAAGTAGGGGGGACGTCTCGCGCAGCGAGACAGGGGGGTCTTTCTGCGTGCGGAACACCCCCCTGCTTCACTGCGTTCAGCTTCCCCCCTACTGCGCAGGGGGGACAAGGCAGAACATCCCGGAATCAAATCGCTAGAAGTCTCAAGGAGTTAAGAAATACTGTGATCAAAATGACTCGGAAGCGCTTTACCGTCGCGCTGATTTCAATGGTGCTCCTTTTCTGCTGCTGGCTTTTGGTGAAACATTTCTTCCTCACCAAGGACGCCCCCACCTATATCACGGCGACTGCCGTGCGGATGGATATGGAGGAACGGGTGCTGGCCAGCGGCACCCTGAACGCCTTCAAGACGGTCGACGTCGGGGCCCAGGTTTCCGGACAGTTGAAGAAACTGCACGTGGCGCTGGGCGACCAGGTGAAAAAGGGGCAACTGCTGGCGGAAATCGACCCGGTCCTGCAGCAAAATGCCCTGCGGGACGCCCAGGCTACCCTGGAAAACGTGCGGGCCCAGAAGCTCTCCAAGCAGGCGCTGCTGCAGCAGTATGTCCTGGCTTTCCGGCGCCAAAAGGAGCTGATGGCCCAGGATGCCACCGCCCACGCCGACCTGGAGAACGCCCAGGCGCAGCTCGACGGTACGCGCGCCGACCTGGCCGCCCTCGATGCACTGGTCAGCAAGTCGGCCATCGCCGTGGAAACCGCCAAGGCCAACCTCGATTATACCCAGATCGTGGCGCCCATGGACGGCGTCGTGCTCACCATCGCCACGGAGGAGGGGCAGACGGTGGTCTCCACCCAGTCCGCCACGACCATCCTCACCCTGGCCGACCTCAACACCATCACCGTCAAGGCCAAGATTTCGGAGGCGGACGTCATGCGCGTTCGTCCCGGGCTCCCCGCCTATTTCACCCTGCTGGGCGATGCCGACACCCGCTATCAAAGCACGCTGCGCGCGGTGGAGCCCGCCTCGACCGCCACCACCACGGCTGCCGCCAGCAACTCCGCCGCCAGTAGCGGCAGCAGCACCGCCGCGGTCTACTACAACGGGCTCTTCGAGGTGCCCAACCCGGGCCGCAAACTGAGGGTCGCCATGACGGCGCAGGTCTCAATCGTGGTGAACGGCGCCAAAAAGGCGCTCTGCATCCCGGTCTCGGCACTGGAACAGCGCTCCAAGGACGGCCGCGCCACGGTGCGGGTCTTGCGCAACTCCCTCCCCGAGACACGAGCGATCCGGGTCGGCATCTCCGACAACGTCCAGGTGCAGGTGCTGGAGGGGCTCAAGGATGGGGAGAAAGTCATCATCGGTGACAGCGCCTCCGTGCCTGCCGACGCGACCGTCCGTCATCCGGGCTCGCCGCCCGGGAGGCGCTAGACATGGGCCAACCGATACTTGAGTTGTCCGGGCTGTGGCGCCGCTTCCCGGCCGGCGGACAGGAAATCGCCGTACTGAAGGACATCAACCTGACCATCCGTGCCGGCGAGATGGTTGCCATCGTCGGCGCCTCGGGGTCCGGCAAGTCCACCCTGATGAATATCCTGGGCTGCCTGGACCGGCCCAGCGAGGGGAGCTACCGGATTTTCGGTGCGGAGACCGGCTCGCTCTCCGGCGACGAGCTGGCACGCCTGCGCCGTGAGTACTTCGGGTTCATCTTCCAGCGCTACCACCTGATGACGCACTTGAGTGCGCTGCAGAACGCCGAGATCCCGGCCATCTATGCCGGCACCGCGAAGGCCGAGCGCCGCGCGCGGGCGCGGGAGCTATTGGACCGACTGGGCCTTGCCGAGCGCCGCGAGCACCTGCCGGGTCAGCTCTCCGGCGGCCAGCAGCAGCGGGTCTCCATCGCCCGGGCGCTGATGAACGGCGGCGACGTGATCCTGGCGGACGAGCCGACCGGCGCGCTGGACAAGAAGAGCGGCCAGGAGATGATGAACATCCTGCTGGAGCTGCACGCCCAGGGGCACACGGTCATCCTGGTCACCCACGACCAGCAGGTGGCCCGCAACGCCGGGCGCATCATCGAGTTAAGCGACGGCGAGATCGTCAGCGACCTTCCCAATCCCGAGGCCCTCTCCCGCGGCCCGGTCGCGGAGCTGGCGCGTCACGCCGTCGGGACGCCCAATCTGCTGCGTGCCGGTTGGGGGCGCTTCGCCGAGGCCTTCAAGATGGCCCTGATCGCCATGGCCTCACACCGGATGCGCACCCTGCTCACCATGCTCGGCATCATCATCGGCATCACCTCGGTGGTCAGCGTGGTGGCGCTCGGACAGGGGGCGCGCCAGAAGATCATCAGCGACATCAGCTCCATGGGGACCAACGTCATCGACATCTACCCGGGGAGCGATTTCGGCGACGAGCAGGCGGCGAACGTGCAGACTTTGGTCCCCGCCGACCTGGAGGTGCTGAAATCGCAGGTCTATACGGACAGCGCGACCCCGGGCGCCAGCGGCAGCGTCCTTTTGCGCTACCGAAACCAGACGGCGAACGCCTCCTTAAGCGGCGTCGGCGAGGATTACTTCCGGGTACGCGGCCTGAACCTGGCCCAGGGGACCTTTTTCGGCCCGGGGGACGTGCAGCGCCAGGCCCAGGTCGTGGTCATCGACCCGAACACCCGGAAAAAATTCTTTCCCAAGGACGAGGACCCCATCGGCAAGGTGCTGATGATCGGCACGCTCCCCTGCGAGATCATCGGGGTGACCAAGCCCAAGGAAAGCAACTTCGGCAACAACCAGAACCTGGAGCTCTGGATCCCCTACAGCGCGGCGATGAGCCGGCTCTTGGGTCAGCAGTACTTCAACTCGCTGACCGTGCGCATCAAGGACGGCGTGTCGAACCAGATCGCCGAGCAGAGCATCATCAAGCTGCTGAAGCTGCGGCACGGCACCAAGGACTTCTTCACCTCGAGCTCCGACAGCATCATGAAGACGGTCCAGAAAACCACCGCCACCCTGGCGCTGATGATCTCCGCCATCGCAGTCATCTCCCTGGTGGTGGGCGGCATCGGCGTCATGAACATCATGCTGGTCTCGGTCACCGAGCGCACCTTCGAGATCGGCATCCGGATGGCGGTGGGGGCCCGGAGAAGCGACATCATGCAGCAGTTCCTGATCGAATCGGTGCTGGTCTGCCTGATCGGCGGAGCGATAGGCATCCTGCTCTCCTACGGCGCGGGGATGGTCTTCGCCTTCTTCGTGAAGAGCTTTTCCCTGAAATTTTCCTTAGCCTCCGTCATCTCCGCCTTCCTGTGCTCCTCCGCCATCGGGGTGGGGTTCGGTTTCCTGCCGGCGCGTAACGCGGCGCATCTCGACCCGATCCAGGCGCTGGCCAGGGAGTAAAGGAACACCATGTCATTATTGAAGTTTGGACAGATACGCGTGCTCTTGCTGCTGCTGGTGCTGGTCCTCTTGAGCGGCTGCGGCGGGCTGACCCGGAGCGTCTACCGGCCGCCGGCGGTCGCGGTCCCCGCGGGGTGGAGCGCCCCGGCACTGACCGGCAGGGCGGTGGCGAGCCGGGAGAAGTGGTGGCAGAACTTCCACGACCCGGTGCTGGACGGGCTGATCGACCGCGCGCTCACGAGCAACAACGATCTGGCTGCTGCCACCATCAAGGTGCGGCGCGCCCGGTTGCAGTCCGGGCTTACCGACACCAACCTGACCCCGTCGGTCACCGTCGGGGGGACCAGCAGTCTGAGCCGCGACCTGAAAACCGGCACCCACAGCCAGACGCACAACGTGAGCGCGGCGCTAAGCTATGAGCTCGACCTTTGGGGCAAGCTTGCCAGTGCCCGCGACGCCGACAGCTTCGAGGCACAGGCAACCGAGTTCGACCGGTTAAGCACGGCGCTCTCGCTCATTGGCACAACCGCAACCGACTACTGGCAGATCGGCTACCTGAACCAGCTCATTGCCATCAGCGAGGCGAGCATTGACTATGCCCAGAAGACGGTGGCGCTCGTCGAGGTAAAATACCGGGCCGGCGCAGTGTCGGCGCTCGATCTGGTCCAGGCCCGCCAGACGCTCGCCACCCAGCGGGCCGCAGCCGCACTCCTTGTGCTGCAGCGCACCCAGGCGCGCAACGCCCTGGCGATCCTCTTCGACCAGGCGCCGCAAAACGCGGTGGCCGAACCGAAGCTCTTGCCCGAAGCCGTGCTTCCCGAAGTGGAGGCGGGGCTGCCGGCGAGCCTTCTGGGCCGCCGGCCCGACCTGCGCGCGGCCGAGCTGCGCCTGCGTGAGCTTTTGGCCAACGTCGACACCACCCGCACCAGTTTCTATCCCACCTTCACCCTGACCGGAAGTCTGGGGGGGAGCAGCACGAGTCTATTGAACGTGCTGCAGGACCCCATTGCCGTTCTGGGCGCGGGGCTGACCCTGCCGTTTGTGCAGTGGAACACCATGAAACTGAGCGTGCAGATTTCCGAGACGCACTACCAGGAGGCAGTCGTCAATTTCCGTCAGACGCTCTACACGAGCCTGGGCGAGGTGGAGAACGCCCTCTCCGCGCGCGAGCTCTACGAAGCCGAGAGCGTCCAGCTGGAGCAGGCCCTCCAGTTGGCCAAGTCGGCGGAGTCCCTGTTGGAAGCCCGCTATCGGGCGGGACTCACCAACATACAGTTCTGGCTGGACGCCCAGGAGAGCCGGCGCAGCGCCGAAAAGGCGCTGGTCGAGAACCGGCTGAACCGCTACAAGACCATGATGAAGCTGTATCAGGCGTTGGGCGGGGATTTGCAACCTCATATTTAAAGCCGGTGCGCGCAAGCGCTCAAAAGTTGTACGAACTGCTCCGAATCAGTAGAGGGACACCTTTTCAGGCTTCTTACCATGCAGCAGTGCCTTTTACCGGGAAGCAGCTCTGAAAAATTTTGCATTTGTGGTAATTCGGTAGCATAATACCGCTTCATCTCGGCAGCCCGGGCGGTCCTATGAAGCTGAGCTCCAAAAAAACGACGTACCTTTCGGGCAAGCTCCTCTCCGAGGCCATGAACCTGGCCCAGATCTTCCAGGATGTTCCCATCGGCATCGCCATCGTCGACCGCAATCTGCGCTACGTGCAGGTGAACGAGGAGATGGCGTCCATCAACCGGAAACCGGCGGACCAGCACCCCGGCAAGACGCTGCAGCAGATAAATCCCCTGGTCACCCTCGCCCTGGAACCGATCCTGCGCAGCGTCATCGAGGAAGGGAACGCGCTCCTGGAGAAGGAGACCGAGGTGTCCATCTCCTCCATGGCGCTTTCCCCCGAGGCGAGCTGCTTTCTGACCAGCTGCTACCCGCTCAAGGGAGAGGGGGGCAACGTGCTCGGGGCGCTGGCCATTGTCAGGGACATCAGCGGCCAGAAACTCAGGAACGCGGCGCAGGACGAGCTGCTGAAGTTCGAGGCGCTCCTCTCCGAACTGTCGGCCGCCTTCATCAACCTGCCCGTGGCCGAGGTGGACCGCAAGATCGAGCAGGGACTGCAAAAGATCGTGGACATCCTCGGGTTCGACCGCAGCTCCATCTGGCAGTACTTCCCCGATGGCCTCCTGCACCGCACCCATTCCTACGCCCTGCACGGCATCAAGCAGCCGCCCCTGGTCATAAACGACGAGCTCCCGGTCTGGACCAGCATGAGCCTGCGCGGCGAGGTGTTCAAGGTCTCCGACGTGGCCGACCTGAGCGACGAGTTCTGGCGCGAGAAGCAGTACTGCCGGGACCTCGGCGGCATCAAGTCGTTCCTGTTCATCCCGCTCAACGTGGGCGGCACGGTCGTCGGGCTGTTCTCCTTCGCCTCCTACCGGGTGAGGAAATCCTGGCCCGACCTGCTGATCCAGCGGCTGCGCATCTTCTACGACATGTTCGGTAACGCCCTGGAGCGCAAGCGGGCCGACCAGACCATCCAGCGGGCGCTCGCCGAGATCCGGGTGCTGAAGGACCGGCTGGAGGCCGAGAACCTCTACCTGCGCGACCAGATCGAGATCGAGTACAAGCACGAGGAGATCATCGGCCAGTCCTCCGCCATCCGCCGGGTCCTGCAGCAGGTGGAGCAGGTGGCCCACACGGACTCCACGGTGCTCATCCTGGGGGAGACCGGGACCGGCAAGGAGTTGATGGCCAGGGCCATCCATAATTTAAGCAGCCGCAAGACCCGCGCCATGATCAAGCTCAACTGCGCCGCGCTGCCGGCGACCCTGATCGAGGCGGAGCTCTTCGGGCGCGAAAAGGGGGCCTATACCGGCGCCGTGGCCACCCAGATCGGCCGGTTCGAGGCCGCCAACGGCTCGACGATATTCCTGGACGAGATCGGCGAACTGCCGCTGGAGCTGCAGTCCAAGCTGCTGCGCGTGCTGCAGGAATCCCAGTTCGAGCGGTTGGGGAGCACCAAACCGGTCACGGTGGATGTCCGGGTCATTGCCGCGACCAACCGCAATCTTTCCCGCGAAGTGAAGGAGGGGAGGTTCCGGGAGGACCTTTACTACCGCCTGAACGTCTTCCCCATCTTCGTCCCCCCCTTGCGGGAGCGCCGGGAGGACATCTCCGCGCTGGTCCGGGCCATGGTGCAGGAATTCGGCAAGCTCCTGGGGAAGGCGGTCGAGAGGATTCCCAAGAAGAACATGGATGCCCTGGAGAGATACCACTGGCCCGGCAACATCAGGGAGTTACGGAACGTGGTGGAGCGGGGCATGATCCTCAGTACCGGCACGACCCTGGTGATCGACCTGCCGGAAAGCGTCGCGCCCGCCCCGGCGCCCCCCATCTCATTTCTGGAGATGGAGCGCCAGCACATACTGCGCACCCTGGAACTCACCTCCTGGCGGGTGCGGGGCAAGAACGGCGCCGCTGAAATTTTGCAGATCAAACCCACCACCCTGGATGCTAAAATGAAGCGACTGGGCATCCTCCGCACGTAGCCTTGCCCCTGTTTCCCGGTTTTGTACCCCCCACTCAGGCCCCCTCCGAAATGTCGTAGCCGTATCACGCCGGCGGAATTCCGTAATACGCTAATTCTTGGGACTTTAGGTGCGAAAGCCGGTACGGCTGAGTCCCTCCCTCCAATATGTTGGACCCAGACGCTCTCCCTACCGCCCTCCTGGCTCAACCCTCCTTAATGTACATAAAAACAGTCACTTAGAGTCGGCTCGGGCGGGAAATACCTGGCCGCAGCGCTACCAGCGCCTCCGAAATGTTGGATGTTGAGGGGAGCGTGGTGTAAAATAAAATACATGTATATTTCAAAAAACCTTTTAAAATAGTGTGTTGAAAAGTAAAAAAGTAGTGTGTATGTCGGGGCACGCATATTGCAAAACACTATTATAAAATATTGCGTTACACGGTTTGCGGTCGCTTGATCAAAGAGGATGGGACCATGAGTCAGGCCAATGTCGCATCAGCCGGGTCCGGACCGGCGCAGCTTTCCGGCCCGCCGGAAGTTTCGGGAGCTCAGCTGGCGGGGGCTGTCGAGTTCGCACCCGCCAGGGTGCAGGTGGAAAAGACCGCCGACGGCGGCTATCTGCTCAGCTCCCCCATGGCGCTGGAACCTTACGAGGACAACCTCGGCGTCATGCTGCGCCGCTGGGCCCGGGAGGATCCCTTCCGGCTCTTCCTCGGGGAAAAGGGACCGGACGGGGCCTGGCGCACCTTGAGTTACGGGTATGCCGCGCGCCTGGCCGACTGCATCGCGCAGGCGCTCCTGGATCGCGGCCTGGGGCCCGATCGACCGGTCCTGATCCTGTCCGGCAACTCGATCGGCCACGCCCTGCTGATGCTCGGGGGATTCATCGCGGGTGTTCCGGTGGTTCCGGTCTCGGAGGCTTACTCGCTTTTGAGCCAGGACTTCGCAAAGCTCAAGGCCATCGTCGCCGAGGTGGGCCCGGCGCTGATCTACACCAAGGACGGCACCATGTTCTCCCGGGCGCTCAACGCCCTCGACCTGGGCGGAGCGGAGCTGGTGATAGAGGAAGGGGAGGTCGAGGGGATCTGCTGTACCGCTTTCGCCACCCTGCTGGAAACGACCCCGACGGACCGGGTGGCGCAGGCCTTCTCCGCGGTGGGTCCCCAAACGATCGCGAAGGTGCTCTTCTCTTCAGGCTCGACCGGGCTCCCCAAGGGGATTCTCAACACCCACGGCATGCTCTGCGCCAACCAGCAGATGATCGCCCAGGTCTGGCCCTTCATGAAACAGACTCCGCCGGTGCTGGTCGACTGGCTCCCCTGGAGCCACACCTTCGGGGGGAACCACAACTTCAACATGGTCCTCAAGCGGGGCGGCACCCTCTACATCGATGCCGGAAAGCCGGTCCCGGGCCGGGTGCTGCAGACCGTGCAAAACCTCGCCGAAATTTCCCCCACCATCTACTTCAACGTCCCCGCCGGTTTTGCCATGCTGGTGACCCATCTGGAGCGCGACGAGGAGCTGCGGCGCAGCTTCTTCAAGAGGCTCCAGCTCATCTTCTATGCCGCGGCGGCGCTGACCCAGGACATCTGGCAGCGGCTGGAGGCGGTTTCGATCCAGGCCACCGGGAGGAAGGTGCCGATGACCTCCTCCTGGGGGGCGACCGAGACGGCTCCCGCGGTCACCTCGGCGCACTTCCCCATCGGCAAGGCGGGCGTCATCGGCCTCCCCTTGCCGGGGGTTCAGCTCAAGATGGTGCCAAGCGCGGCGAAGTTCGAGCTGCGCATCAAGGGGCCCAACGTCACCCCCGGCTACCTGAACCGCCCCGACCTGACCGCCGCCGCCTTCGACGAGGACGGCTTTTACAAAATCGGCGACGCCGGCGCCTTCGCCGACCCCGGTGACCCCAGCAAGGGGATCACCTTCGACGGCCGGGTGGCGGAGGATTTCAAGCTCAGCACCGGGACCTGGGTGCATGTCGGCGGCTTGCGCGTGGGGCTGGTGGCCGCGGCCGCCCCCCTGGTGCAGGACGCCGTCGTGGTCGGCCAGGACCGGGGTTACGTCGCGATCCTGGCCTGGCCCAACGTCCAGGGGTGCCGGGAGATCAACGGTGACGGCGAGGGGACCCGTCCCCTGGGGGAACTGATCCGCTCCACGGAGACGCTCGACTATCTGCGCAAGACCCTGATGGCGTTCAACGCGACACAGGGGGGATCCTCCACGACGGTCCGGCGCATCGTGCTGATGACCGAGCCCCCCTCCATCGACGCCAACGAGATCACCGACAAGGGGTACATCAATCAGCGGGCGACCCTGGAAAAGAGAAAACACCTGGTGGAGGCGTTGTACGCGGAGCATCCGGGGCCTGAGGTCGTGGTGCTGCGCAGGTAGCCTGACGGGCAGATTGATCCCGGCTAAATCGCCGCGTATTGCAGCAGGAACCATGAGGCACCACCCAATCGGAGGAGGATATGATGAAGCGAATTGTTGCCAGTTTGAGCATGCTTGCCGTTATCGCGCTAGCCGGTAGCGCCAGTGCGGACATCACCATCGGCGTGAACCTGAGCACGACGGGGCCCGCGGCCTCCCTGGGCATGGGGGAGAAAAACGCCATCTCGTTCGGACCCTCGGTCATCGCCGGGCAGAAGGTCCGCTACGTCATTTATGACGACGCCACCGACACCACCAAGGCGGTCCAGAACATCAAGCGGCTGACCGCCGAGGACAAGGTCGACATCATCATCGGACCCACCACCTCGCCCAACTCCATGGCGGTGATCGGGGCGGTCGCCGAATCCGGCACACCCATGATCCAGCTGGCGCCGGGGCCGGTCGCCATCAGCGCCGGCGACCCGAAGCGCAGATGGATTTTCAGCGCGCCGCCCAGCGATGACACCTACGCCGCCGTCCTGGTCGACCACATGGTCAAGAAAGGGGTGAAGACCGTCGCCGTCATCACACTGGACGACGCCTACGGCGAGAACAGCACCAACGCCTACAAGAAGATGGCGGAGCGCAAGGGGCTCAAGACCCTGGCGATAGAGAAGTACAAGCGCTCCGACACCAGCGCGACGGCCCAGGTGCTGCACGCGATGCAGGGTAAACCGGACGCGGTGTTCATCGTCGCCTCGGGAACCCCCGGCGCCATGCCCCACTTAGCCCTGATCGAGCGCGGTTACAAGGGGAAAATCTACCAGTCCGGCGGGAGCGCGAACTCGGAGTTCCTGAGGGTGGGCGGCAAGGCGCTGGAGGGCTCCTTCATCATGTCTCCCCCGGTGCTGTCGGCCGAGCAGTTTCCCGAAGGGTACCCGGGCAAGAAGGAGGCTCTGGAATTCGTGAAGAGCTACGAGACCAAATTCGGGCCGCGCTCCATGTTTGCCGCGCTGGCCTGGAATTCGCTGAAGCTGGTCGAGGCAACCGTTCCGAAGGCGCTCAAGGCCGCCAAGCCGGGCACGGCACAGTTCCGGGCCGCGCTGCGCGACGCGATCGAACATACCAAGGGGTTCCATGGCGCCGGCGCGGTGATCTCCATGTCGCCGACCGACCACACCGGCATAAACCAGCTCGGCATGTGCGTGGTGCGGGTGGAAAACGGCAAGTGGAAATTGGATTCCCACGCGGATTACAAGTAGCGCCCGCGTGGACCCGGGGTGCACCCTACGCGCGGATTTGGCAGTATCCCCCCTGTGAAACAGGGGGGAAGGCTCGCGTAGCGAGACAGGGGGGTCTTCCTCCCCGGCAAAAGACCCCCCTGCTTCACTTGCGTTCAGCTTCCCCCCTATTTCATAGGGGGGACAGAGCACCAGAAATATAGGAGTTCCCTTTATAGGTGCCGCGACCCGTTTGCGGCACGAGAGGGGCAAACAACGCAGGCAGCAGGGGCTCTGAATGGATTTTTCGACTAGCTTGATTCTGGCGCAGGACGGGCTCACCAACTCCGCCTTCTATATCCAGATGGCGCTGGCGATTATCCTGGTCTTCGGCGTCACCCGCATCATCCTGATCCCACAGGGGGAGTTCGTTTCTTTCGGCGCCTTGACGCTCGCCTCCCTGCAAAACGGAGAGCTCCCGGGGACAGTCTGGCTGCTGCTCCTCCTGACGGCGGTCGCTGCCGCCATGGAGGCCTACCGGCTGCTGCGAAACGACGGGGCGCGGGCGCTCCCGGGGGCGCTTGCCAGGATCGTGCTCCCGCCGGTTGCGACCGCCGCGGCGCTGCTTTACTGCGCACCGCTCAAGCTCGCGCTGGGGTGGCAGGTGCTTCTCACCATGCTGGTGGTGATCCCGCTCGGCCCCCTGGTGTACCGGGTCGCCTTCCGCCCCCTGGCGGACGCCTCCATCCTGGTTCTCCTGATCGCCTCGGTCGCGGTTCACTTCGCCCTGGTCGGCGCCGGGCTCCTCTTCTTCGGGGCGGAGGGGGTGCGCACTCCTCCCTTCTCCGAGGCCCAGTTCAACCTGGGCCCCTTGGCGGTTTCCGGGCAAAGCCTCTGGGTTTACGGCATCAGCGGCTCCTTCATCATCCTGCTCGCCTGGTTCTTCGGCCGTACCCTGTACGGCAAGGCGCTGCGGGCGGTGGCTTTCAACCGCAATGGCGCCAAGCTGGTCGGGATCAGCCCGGGCCTGGCCGGCACCCTTGCCTTCGCCCTGGCCTCGGCTATCGGCTGCCTCTCCGGCGTCCTGATCGGCCCCATCACCACCATGTACTACGACTCCGGTTTCCTGATCGGGCTGAAGGGGTTCGTCGGCGCCATCGTTGGGGGACTGGCCAGCTACCCATTGGCCGCGGCGGGCGCCCTGCTGGTCGGCCTGGTGGAGTCCTTCTCGTCGTTTTTCGCCAGCGGGTACAAGGATGTGGTCGTGTTCACCATGATCATCCCGATCCTGTTTTGGATGTCGCTGCGAACCGTGCACTTCGAGGAAGAAGAATGATCCGCCGCGTCGGCCTCGCCCTTTTCATCGCCCTGCTCGCGGTCGTGCCGCTGCTCCCCTCGTTCTACCTGACCATGGGGAGTTACATCGGGCTCTACAGCATGGTCGCCATCGGGCTCTACCTTTTGACCGGGGTGGCGGGGCTTACCTCCTTCGGCCAGGCTGCTTTCATGGGGGTGGGGGCCTACACGACCGCGGTGCTGACCACCGGCTACGCCTGGTCGCCCTGGGGAGGCCTCGCGGCCGCGGTCGCGCTGACCATCGCCATCGCCCTTTTCCTGGGGGCCATCACCCTGCGCATGGGGGGACACTACCTCCCCCTGGCGACCATCGCCTGGGGGCTCAGCCTCTTCTTCCTGTTCGGGACCGTTCCCTTGCTGGGAGGCCAGTCCGGCATCCCGGACATCACGCCCATCTCCCTGTTCGGCGCGAAGCTTACCAACGAGAAACTCTACTTCTACCTGATCTGGGCGGTCTGCCTCGTCGCGCTGCGGGTCACGGTCAGCCTGCTCGACTCGCGCGAGGGGCGCGCCATCCGGGCCCTTAAGGGTGGGGTCTCGATGGCGGAGGCCTTCGGCGTCAGCGCCTATCGGCTCAAGACGGTCGTCTTCGTCTACTCCGCCGTGCTCTCCTGCCTGGCCGGCTGGCTCTACGCCCACATGCAGCGCTTCGTCAATCCTTCGCCCTTTGGTCTGGGGCAGGGGATCGAGTTCCTCTTCATGATCACGGTCGGCGGCCCCTTCAGCGTCTGGGGAGCGGTGCTCGGGGCGACGGTCATCACGCTCCTGAAAACGCTATTGCAGGGCGTCCTTCCCAAGCTGATCTCCGTCACCGGAGATTTCGAGGTCATCGTCTTCGGGGTCCTGATCGTGATCGTGCTGCAGTGGATGCGCGGCGGCATCTGGGTGTTTATCGAGCAGCTGCTGCCGCCCAAGCCCGACAAGCCGGTGGGGCGGGAATCCGGCCTCCAGGCTCGGCCTCAGCCGGCGCGGGGTACGCCGCTTCTGAAGGTCGATGCGATCCGGAAGGAGTTTGGCGGACTGGTGGCGGTCAGCAACGTGAGCTTCGAGGTGAACTCCGGGGAGATCCTCGGCCTGATAGGCCCCAACGGCGCCGGTAAGTCCACCATGTTCAACCTGATCTCCGGCGAGCTGCCGCGCACCAAGGGGAGCGTGCAGCTCGCCGGGGCGGCGATCAGCGGCCTGCGGCCGGCGCAGATCGCCCGACGCGGCTTGAGCCGTACCTTTCAGCATGTCAGGCTGGTACCCGGGATGACCGTGCTGGAGAACGTCATGCTGGGCGCGTATCTCAGGACCTCGGACGGGGTGGTAGCCGCCGGTCTCGGGCTGAACGCCCGGAAGGACCTGCAGGTGAGCGCGGAGGCGGCGCGCCAGCTGGAGCGGGTTGGCCTGGGCGACAGCATGTTCGTTCCGGCCGCGAGCCTGTCGCTGGGCAAGCAGCGTATCGTCGAGATCGCCCGCGCGCTTTGCGCCGACCCGATCCTGCTGCTGCTGGATGAGCCGGCGGCGGGGCTCAGGTACCTGGAAAAGCAGGAGCTGGCGCGGCTTTTGAGCAGCCTGCGGGACCAGGGGCTCAGCGTGCTGATCGTCGAGCACGACATGGAGTTCCTGATGAACCTGGTGGACCGGATCGTGGTCATGGAGTTCGGCAAGAAGCTGGCAGAGGGGCTGCCGCACGAGATCAGGTGCAACCCCGAAGTGCTCAACGCCTACCTGGGGGGTGTCTAATGTCGGAGCGCCTGCTCACGGTGCGGGATTTGAACGTCCGCTACGGCAAGGTCGAAGCGATCTACAGCGCCTCGTTCCAGGTGGACCGGGGCTCCATCGTCAGCATCATCGGGCCCAACGGCGCGGGAAAATCGACCCTGCTGAACGCCGTCATGGGGGTGCTCCCCTTTCGGGGCTCCGTCGAATTTTGCGGCAGGAACATCAACAAGCACTCCACCGAGCAGCGGGTGGCGGAGGGGCTCTGCCTGGTCCCCGAGACCCGCGAGCTCTTTTCCCAGATGTCGGTGGCCGACAACCTGGAGCTGGGGGCCTTCACCCGGTACCGGCGCGGCGACAAGGGGATCCGCGCTAGCCTCTCCGAGGTCTACGCCCTGTTTCCGAGGCTCAAGGAGCGCCAGCAGCAGCTGGCCGGCAGCCTCTCGGGCGGCGAGCGGCAGATGCTCGCCCTGGGGCGCGCGCTCATGAGCAAGCCGGCGCTGCTGATGCTCGACGAGCCGAGCCTCGGCCTGGCGCCGCTCATAATCAGGGAGATTCTGCTCAACATAGCCGAGCTGCGCAACACCGGGGTGAGCATCCTGCTGATCGAGCAGAACGCGCGCGCCGCGCTGCAGATTTCCGACTACGGCTACGTGCTGGAAAACGGCGAGGTCGCCCTGGAAGGGGCGAGCGCCGATCTGGCCAGCAATCCGCGGGTCATCGAGAGCTACCTCGGCTTCGGCGGCGCGCCGGGCGGGGCGGCGGACGGCGCTGCTGGCGCTGCAACGCCGGCTGGGCGCGAGGAGCCGGGAAGCGGGGCGGGCGCGCAGGGTAGTCCGGTACCATAACTTCATTCTCCCTTTCGGGCCTCGCGAGAGTTTCGTCCCCCCTATGGAATAGGGGGGAAGCTGAACGTAGTGAAGCAGGGGGGTGTTTCCGTCGTAAGAGAGGACCCCCCTGTCTCGCTTGCGCGAGCCTTCCCCCCTACTTCGCAGGGGGGACACGACGGTTCATCCGAGTCCAGACTAGCCGTAGGGTGGGCATTCCGTGCCACGCGGCTTCTGCGCTGAGCTTGTTGAGAAAAGCCATAGGCGTCTGCACTGAGACTCGGTGGGCACGGGTGCCCACCTTATGTGCTGCCATAACTAAGCCTGATGGGAAAAGGGGCAATGCTGATGGATTACAAGGACATCCTGGTTCATATCGACAGTTCGCCGCAGTGCCCGACCAGGCTCAAGGTCGCCCTGCAGTTGGCCAGGCAGCACGATGCCCACCTGACCGGAATCCACGTCATCACCCACGCCCATTACACCTCGACCGATACCGGCAGCCAGGGAAGGCTGGCCGCCGCCGAGGCGATGTTCCGCGAGCTTAGCGCCCGGTCGGGAGCCAGCACCCAGTGGCTCGCCGTCGACTGGCCGGTTACCGGGGTCGGGGTGGCTGAGATCATCAACCTGTACGCGCACAAGAAGGACCTGGTGATCGTCGGCCAGGGGGAACCCGGGAGCGCCGAATCCGACTCTCCCCTGGACCTGGCGGAGCGGGTCGTCAAGGGAGCCGGCCGCCCGGTGCTGGTGATCCCCTATGCCGGTAGCTTCAAGACCATCGGGGAGCGGGTGATCCTCGCCTGGAAAGACGGCCGCGCCTCGGCCCGGGCGCTGGGCGACGCCATGCCTTTCCTCAAGCTCGCCCAGCAGGTCTGCGTCCTGACCATAGAAACCCCCCTGGACCCGCCGCACCTTGAGCTCCCTGATGACGACATTGCTACCCACCTGGGACGGCACCGCATCAACCTGATCCAGGAGCATCTGGCGACCGGGGCGATCCCGGTAGCTGACATCCTGATGACCTATGCCTGGGAGAACGGCTGCGACCTGATCGTCATGGGTGCCTACACCCATGTCCCGGGCGGAGCGCTCGGGGTCGGCCCGGTCGCCAAGCACCTTTTCCAACAAATGACAGTCCCGGTATTGATGTCGCATTGAACCCGAGTCGCGACTTACACCTCATCTCGCAGGAAGTAGGGTGGGCACCCCGTGCGCACGCGGCATCTATGCGGCGAACTCGGTGGGCAGGGGGTGCCCACCCTACCTCACCCTATGCTTAAACTTCCCCTATTTCATACGCTGTTAAAGGCAGACTATCGTTCCCACGCTCCCGCGTGGGAACGGAAATCTTCGGACGCTCCAGCGTCCAGCACCGGAGGTGCGCCGGGCCGGTCACCTGGCACGTGCCACGCAGGTGTTCGGGACGCGGGAGCGTCCCTGGATGCATTCCCACGCTGGAGCGTGGGAACGATGCTGGTATGTGTGGGTGCCTACCCTAAATCCGCGCTACCGACCTCTGCAATCCGCCCTTCAGATTAGTCTTGACCCTTTAATAGTATTATGATACCAAAATACTGCTATAGGCTGGACGATTCGGGAAGCTACCTCGGGGGATTGATGCAGCAGGGGCGGTCTCTACAACACACTGAATTTCTTCTGGATAAATTCGGCCGCCTGGAACGGCTGTTCGCCCAGGCGCCCTTCGGCGTCTGCATTATCGACACCGAGTTGCGCTGCCGCCAAGTGAACCAGCGCATGGCGCTGATCGACGGCCAGCCGGTGGAAAAACACCTGGGCAAGACCCTGAAAGAAGCGGCGCCGGAAGTGGCGCTCGCTCTGGAGCCGATCCTGAGGCGTGTCCTCAAGGAAAAAACCCCGGTCTTCGACTGGGGGCTCGACATCCCCCCGGGACCGGACCAGACCGGCCCGGGCAGGACCTGGCAAGCCTGCTGCTACCCGCTGCGGGCCAAGGACGGGACGGTGCTCGGGGTGAGCCTCGTGGTGCAGGACGTCTCCGAGCGCAAGCAGGAAGAGGCAGCGCAGATCCAGCTCCTGAGGTTCGAGGCGCTTCTCTCCTCGCTTTCCGCCACCTTCATCAATCTGCCGGTGAGCGAGGTGGACGGCAAGATCGTTCAGGGCCTGCAAAAGATCGTCGATTTCCTGGGTTTCGACCGCAGTACTGCCTGGAAGCTCGACCGGGAGTCCGGCGCGATGGTCTGCACCCACTCCTACCAGCGCCCCGGCATAAAGCCGCCCCCAGCCCTTCTCCCGCCCGGACTGGTGCCGGTCTGGAACGCCATGGTGCAGCGCGACGAGATCTTCAAGATCTCCGATATCGACGAGATGCCGGACGAGTTCCAGCAGGAAAAACTGTACTGCAGGCAGTTGGGGGGAATCCGCTCCATCATGTTCATCCCGGCGAGCGTCGCGGGAGAGGTGGTCGGGTTCATCACCTTCGTTTCCTACAGTGTGAAAAGGTCCTGGCCCGACGACCTGACCCAGCGCCTGCGCATGGTCTGGGACATCTTCGCCAACGCGCTGGAGCGCAAGAGCGCCGACCAGAAGATGCAGAAGGCCCTGGCGGAGATCCAGGTCCTCAAGGAGCGACTGGAGGCGGAAAACTTCTACCTGCGCGACCAGATCCGGCTGGACAACGAATACGACGAGATCATCGGCAACTCGGGCGGCATCCGGAAGGCTCTGCAGCGCGTGGAACAGGTGGCTGCCACCGACTCCACCGTGCTCATCTTCGGGGAAACCGGCACCGGCAAGGAGTTGATCGCCCGCGCCATCCACAACCTGAGCCCGCGGCGGGGCCGCCCCATGATCAAGGTGAACTGCGCCGCGCTCCCCGCAGCCCTTATCGAGAGCGAGCTTTTCGGCCACGAGAAGGGGGCCTTCACCGGAGCGCAATCCCGGCAGATCGGCCGCTTCGAGGCAGCCGAGGGTTCCACCATTTTTCTCGACGAGGTAGGGGAGCTGCCTCTGGAACTCCAGGCCAAGCTGCTCAGAGTCCTCCAGGAGGGGCAGTTCGAGAGGCTCGGCAGCACCCGTCCCATCACTGCCAACGCCCGGGTCATCGCTGCGACCAACCGGGACCTGACCCGGGAGGTGAAGGAGAGAACCTTCCGCGAGGATCTTTATTACCGGCTGAACGTGTTCCCGATCCACGTCCCCCCGCTGCGCGAGCGGATGGAGGATATCCCGCTGCTGGTCTGGGGCATGGTCGAGGAGTTCGGCAGGTCCTTCGGCAAGACCATCGAGCGCATTCCCAAGAAGAACCTGGAGTCCCTGGCGCACTACCCGTGGCCGGGAAACATCCGGGAACTGCGCAACATGGTGGAGCGGGCGATGATCCTGAGTAACGGCCCCACGCTGGTGATAGATGTCCCGGAGGGTCCCGTTGCCGCAAGCGTCGCTTCGCTGTGCATCGAGGACGTGGAGAGGTTTCACATCCTGCAGGTCCTGGAGCGCACCGGGTGGCGTGTCCGGGGCAGTAACGGTGCCGCGGAACTGCTGCGTCTCAAGCCGACCACCCTCGACTCGCGCATGAAGAAACTGGGCATCAGGAAACTGCCCCGGTACCGGGATCTGGCCTAGCTGGAGATGCCGGCCTCCGAAATATCGTAGTATATCCGAACTGTCGTAGCCCCACTTTTCCTGCATTTCCCTGCCAATCCTCAGCAACACCTCATCGTTTCGCACGCTTAGCTGGAAGTAACGCGACCGCCGCAGCCGGCCTGCTACGAAATGTCGTAGTTCTGATTGGTGTATTGTGATTTTATAAAGTGATTTTGTTTTAAAAAACGAATAATAACGATAAGATGGGAGTTATATTTGTTGGTTTGATTCGATGGCATAAAAATTGCAAAACATAATTATATTAATTGCCCCTAGGCTCCCCTGTGGAAACATTCACTTCAGGTTAAAAAGGAGAATTACCGATGTTACAGAAGGCATTCATCCCCTACCGCGGCTATTACAGCACCCCCTTCGCCAAGTGGCAGGGGACCCTCGCCAACGAGAACTCCATAGCCCTGGGCGCCGCCACCTCCAAGCGCTTTTTCCAGAGCAAGGGATGGGATCCCAAGAGCATCGAATACGTCCTGGTGGGAAGCACCGTCTACCAGCAGCACTGGTTCTACACGGGACCCTGGGCCGCGGCGATGCTGGGTGCGGAGGGCTCGCCCGGCGTTCTGGTCACCCAGGCCTGCTCCACCTCTGCCTTCTCCCTGTACCAGGCCGGCATGGGGGTGGAGACCGGGATGTTCGAGAACAGCTGGTGCCTGCTGGCGGATCGCTGCTCCAACGGGCCGCATGCCATCTGGCCCAACCCGGTCGGCCCGGGCGGCAAACCGATCACCGAAGACTGGTTTATGGATAACGTCAACAAGGACCCCTGGGCGGGCGAGGCGATGATCAGGACCGCCGAGAACGTGAGCGGGGAGTTCGGCATCAGCCGCGAGCAGTGCGACGAGCTCACGCTCAGGCGCTACGAGCAGTATCAGGACGCCCTGGCCAACGGGCGGGAATTCCAGAAAGGCTACATGTTTCCGGTGGAGGTGCAGCTGTCCAAGAAGAAAACCATCACCCTGGACGCCGACGAGGGTGTCATGCCGACCACCAGGGAAGGGCTGGCCGGTCTCAGGCCGGTGCTCCCCGACGGCGTGCACACCTTCGGCGCCCAGACCTTTCCGGCCGACGGTAACGCGGGGATCTGCGTCACCACGCGCGCCAAGGCGAAGGAATTGAGCGCCAACGCGAGCATCGAGGTGCAACTGGTGTCGTTTGGCTACGCCCGCACCAAGAAGGCGTACATGGCCGCAGCCGTCGCCCCTTCGGCCCAGATGGCCCTGGATAACGCCGGCATCAAGGTGAGCGACCTTTGCGCGGTCAAGACCCATAACCCCTTCGCCGCCAATGACATCGCCATGGCGAAGACTCTGGGACTCGACTTGAACACCATGAACAACTACGGCTCCTCGCTCATCTACGGGCATCCCCAGGGACCGACCGGAGCCCGGCTGATGATCGAGGGGATCGAGGAGGTCGCCAGGAAGGGGGGCGGATATCTGCTCTTCTCGGGTTGCGCTGCCGGGGACACTGCGGCTTCGATCGTTATCAAGGTTAGCTAAAGACAGCGTGAAACTTGGGTCGTTGTCATGTCCCCCCTGCGAAGTAGGGGGGAGGGCTCGCGCAGCGAGACAGGGGGGTCTCTCTGCCGGCGAAAAACACCCCCCTGCTTCACTACGTTCAGCTTCCCCCTATTTCCTAGGGGGGACAGGACCACAGCCTGCCAAGCGAAACTTTAGCCTAGCGGCATTTCATCGACCTTCTCAGGTCAAGGAGAAGGGAAATAGCACAAGGGGGGAACAAAATGACATTTAAATTCATAACCATGACGCGTGAAGAGCGGGTCCTGACCATCAGCCTGAACCGTCCACCAACTAATCCGCTCAACGGTGAGTTCGGCCTGGAGCTGTACCAGGCCTTCAGCCAGGCGGCGCAAATGGATGAGGTGACGGTCGTCATCATCACCAGCGCGCTGGAAAAGGCCTTCATCGCCGGGGCCGACATCAAGGAGATGGCCTCCCAGGATGCGGCCACTGCCGAAGATTTCTCCAAGCTGCTGCAGGGGGCCAATAACATCCTGGCCTGGATGAAAAAGATCGTCATTGCGGCGATCAACGGCCATGCGCTAGGCGGCGGTTGCGAACTGGCTCTTGCATGCGACTATCGCTTGATGACCTCGGGCAAGGCGCTTATCGGGCTTCCCGAGGCCGGACTCGGCATCATCCCGGGAGCCGGCGGCACCCAGCGGCTGCCACGCCTGATCGGCTTTCATAAGGCGATGGACATGATGCTGCGCGGCAAAACGCTGAGCCCCCAGGAGGCGCTGGAGATCGGACTGGTTGACCGGCTGATCGAGCCGGAGATCTTCCAGGTAGAAGTCATGAAGTTCGCCAATGAGTTAGCTAGCGGAGCCGGCAAGGCGCTCGGCTACATCAAGGCGGCCGTTCATGAGGGGATCGATCTCCCGCTGGAGCAGGCGCTTGACCTGGAGCGGAAGTACAGCGCGGAAAACAAAACCACTCACGACGCCAAAGAAGGATTGCTTGCCTTCGTGGAAAAACGCAAACCGGTCTTTTTGAGTGCCTGATACGAACCTCCAATAGATTGCTATACAAAGGAGATTGAAACATGAATATCAATGATATCAAAGTAGTAGGTATGGCCGGCGCTGGCAGCATGGGGGCTGGGATCGCCCAGGTGGCGGCCATGGCCGGTTTCCAGGTCAAAGTGGTCGACGTGAGTGACGCGATCTGGGGACGGGCCGAGGCGACCATCCGCAAGAGTCTGGAGCGCATCGTCAAGAAGGGGACCATCAGCGAAGTCGAGATGAAGGAGATTCAGGGGAGGATCAGCTTCTCCACGGACGTCGCCAGCCTCGCCGGGGTTCCCTTCATCTTCGAGGCGGTGTTCGAGGACCTGAACGTCAAGAAGGAACTCTTCGCCAAAATGGACGCGGTCTGCGGTGCGGACACGATTTACGCTTCCAATACCTCGTCCATTGCCATCACTGAGATGGCGGCCTTGGTGAAAAATCCTGCCAACTTCATCGGCATGCACTTCTTCAATCCGGTGCCGATGATGAAGCTGGTAGAGGTGATCCCGGCCCTGCAGACCAATCCTGCCATCAAGGACCTGGCGCTGGAGATGGCCAAGAAGATCGGCAAGACCGCCATCACTTGCAAGGACACACCGGGCTTCGTAGTGAACCGGCTCTTTGTCCCCTATATCCTTGACGCTGTGCGGCTTTTGGAGGAAGGTGTGGCTTCGGCGGAGGACATCGACACCGCTATGAAGCTTGGCTGCGGCATGCCGATGGGGCCGCTGGAATTCCAGGATTTCGCCGGCGCAGACATCGGTTACCATGTCGGGAACATCTTCTACGAATACATGAAGGAGGCGCGCTTCGCTCCTCCGGGACTGCTGAGAAACATGATCAAGGCCGGCTACCTGGGACGCAAATCCGGCAAGGGGTTTTACGACTATTCGGAGAAGCCGTAGGGACGCGGCAGTGTCCCCCTCCGAAGCAGGGGGGAAGGCTCGCGTAGCGAGACAGGGGGGTGCTTCGCTCGGGCACGAAAGGCGGGCGAATACAAGATTCGCCCCTACGGGCTCATTATTTCTGAAGGGGCGAACCTTGTGTTCGCCCATTTCCTGCGCTATTTACGCTCCGGACGGGACGCGGGAGCGTCCCTGGATGCATTCCCACGCTGGAGCGTGGGAACGATACCCCGAAGCAGGGGGGACGGCTCGCGTAGCGAGACAGGGGGGTGCTTCGCCCCGGCACGAAAGGCGGGCGAATACAAGATTCGCCCCTACGGGCTCATTATATCTGTAGGGGCGAACCTTGTGTTCGCCCATTTCCTGCGCTATTTACGCTCCGGACGGGACGCGGGAGCGTCCCTGGATGCATTCCCACGCTGGAGCGTGGGAACGATACCCCGGCACCACATGGAGGCATCAACGATGATCAGCAACCTGCCGAGAGGGGGAGCATTTTTACTGAACGATGCCGCGCAGACGGACACGTTCTCCCCGGAAAATTTTTCCGACGAGCAGCGCCAGTTCGCCGATACCGCGGAAACCTTTGTCCGGAAGGAGGTGCTTCCCGACCTGGACCGGATCGAACAGCAGGACTTCGAACTGGTGGTGGCGAAGCTGCGGGGCTGCGCGGACCTGGGACTCTTCCTGGTCGACGTGCCGGAGGAATATGGCGGCATGGAACTGGATAAGGTGACCAGCATGCTGCTGGCCGAGAAAATGGGCCCCACCGGTTCCTTCTCCATCACCTACGGCGGCCAAAGCGGTATCGGCCTGCTCCCGCTGGTGTATTACGGCACCACCGACCAAAAGCAGCGCTATCTCGAAAAGCTCACCTCGGCCCAGTGGATCGGGGCCTATGCTCTTACCGAACCGAACAGCGGCTCCGATCCCCTGAGCGCCCGCACCACGGCCACGCTTACCCACGACGGCCGCCACTACATGCTAAACGGCGTCAAGCAGTTCATCACTAACGCCCGCTTCGCCGATCTCTTCACCGTTTTCGCCAAGGTGGACGGGGTGCATTTCTCGGCCTTCCTGGTCGAGCGGGGTTTCACCGGGCTCACCATCGGGGACGAGGAAAAGAAGATGGGTCTCAAGGGCTCCTCCACGGCGCAGGTCTTCCTGGATCATGTCATGGTGCCGGTGGAGAACCTGCTGGGCGAGGTCGGCAAGGGGCACAAGATCGCCTTCAATGTGCTGAATATCGGACGGCTGAAGGTGGCATCCACGGCGGGCGGCATGAGTAAGGGCGCCTTTGGCGAGGCGGCCAGCTACGCGACGGAGCGCAAGCAGTTCGGTAAGATCATCGGGGACTTCGGCGCCATCCAGGAGAAACTGGCCGATATGGCGGCCGCCATTTTCACCTCCGACTCGGTCGTCTACCGGGTCGCCGGGCTTCTGGACGGACGCATCGCGACACTGGATCGCGCTCAGCCGGATTATTATGAAAGCTACCAAAAGGCGATCGAGGAATACGCCATGGAGTGCGCCATCGCCAAGGTCTTTTGCACCGACGTGCTGGCCGAGGTGGTGGACGAAGTCGTGCAGGTGCACGGTGGCTATGGCTACGTGAGCGAGTACCCGGCCGAGCGCTATTACCGCGATGAGCGGATCCAGCGCATTTTTGAAGGGACCAACGAGATCAACCGGATCCTCATCCCCACCCTGCTGAAGCGCCGGGCGGACACCGGGTCCTTCGACCTGATCGGCAGGATAAACGAGGTGTGCGCGGAGTCCGAAGCGTGCAGTTTGCCGGAAGAGGGGGGCAGCGGGGAATTCGTCTTCGAGTTCCAGACCCTGGCCAACCTGAAAAAACTGTTCCTGCTGATGCTGGGGCCGGCCGGAAAGGGTGCGGAATCCCAGGAGGTACAGCTTGCCGTCGCCGACATGATCATCAATATTTTCGCTCTGGAAAGCGCCGTGGTACGTGCCAACGCGGTATTCAACGTCGCCAGCGATTTCAAAAAAGGACTGCTCAAGGCAGTCGTCAAAGTGATCTGCTTTGAACGAGCCTCACAATTTCAGCTGGCGGCATCTCGCTGCAGCGCCTACCTGGCTCAAGATGAGTCGCCCGCTCAGCAGCAGAAGCTGATTGCCGGTCTCGCCGGTTGTCCGGTGCAAGGGTTGTTAGCGGCCAAGCGCCTGCTGGCAGAGGCGGCGAAGGAGTCGGGCAAGTATTTTTTCTGAGTGGCAAAGGAGTTGTTTCGGCCTGAATGCAGATTTTACGGCACCAATTTAACGCCGGAAGTCGGGCGTCACAGCTCTGTCCCCCCTATGAAATAGGGGGGAAGCTAACGAAGTGAAGCAGGGGGGTATTTCCGCCGGCAGAGAGACCCCCCTGTCTCGCTGCGCGAGCCTTCCCCCCTACTTCGCAGGGGGGATACAGGCGAAAGTCACCTCGCTAACTTAATGGTACGTGCCTACTGTTCGAAGGGAGCCTTAACTTTACTGCGGTGGAGCAAGTGGAAGGGTCGGTTGCTCATCGTGGCACAAACAGAGCAAAAAGGTGGAGGCTTACCTATGAGCGATGCATTCCGTTACTATCTCCGGGTCCGTTACGCTGAGTGTGATGCACAGAAGGTGGTTTTCAACAGCCGGTACGGCGACTATCTTGATATTTCCAGCGTAGAATTCATCCGCGCGCTCAAGCAGGACATCGAATACCAGGTCGTCAAGCAAACCTCGGAATGGAGAGCTTCGGCCCGCTATGACAATATACTGGAACTGTCGGTAGCGACAAAGCATCTTGGGAACACTTCCTTCACCCTTGCGACCGAGATCCGCCGGGCGGGCAGCGACAAGGTGATGTTCAGCGCCGAAACGGTATATGTGCTCGTCGACAGCCACACTATGGAAAAGAGGACCATCCCGGCTGATCTTCGGGCCGCACTGGAAAGGGGAGCGCCCGGGGTGCAAATTGACCACGCGGGTTATCTCAAAGGGTGACTTCTTGATCTTGCCGTGCCTAAGTTTTGTCTTCCCGTTCACTGCCGGATGGCCGACTTGGCCCGCTTACTCCAGTTCCTGCCATTTGTAGTCGATCAACTCGACCAGTACGCCGTTGGTCTTCTTGGGGTGCAGGAAGGCGTATTCACAGTCCCTGAAGGGACGCGCCTTGCCGGATGCATCGCCGGCCAGCGGCGCGGGACTCGGAATAAACGGATAACCTCCGGACTCCAGTTCCTGGACGGCCTTCCGCGTGTTCGCCACGTTGAAGCTGATCAGCATGATCCCCTCGCCGTTTTTCTCAATCCACTGGGCCACCGGTCCGTCCGGCGTGGTCGATTCCATGAGCTCGAAGCCGACGCCGTCCACCCAGTAACGGGCGACGCGGATTTTTTCCGGCTCGTCCTCGTAACAATCGTCGGGCGCCGACTTTCCAAGGATGGGCTCCCAGGTTTTCCGGGCGGCAGCGATGCTCCTGACCGCGATGGAAAAGTGATCCATCTTCTTTACTTCCATCATCTCCTCCCTTTGATCTAGCAGTCAGCCGTGCCACAAACAATACCGCCTGGTGTAGGTGGTATAAAAAAGCAGGATGCAACTCAGGGTCAGCACGCCGAGAGCCAGATAGACCGGCGCGTACCCGAAGGCATTGATGCTTCCCCCCAATAGATAGGCGCCCAGCCCGATCCCTCCATCGAGACAGGTGAAGAAGGTTGCGGTCACCGCGGAACTGCGGTGTACGGGCGAGATCTGGATGGCCAGCGCCTGAATACTGGGCATTGCCATGCCGTACCCCATACCGATCAGCGCGGCGGCGCTCAGCATACTCGCTGTGCTATGGATTCCCCCCAGTGTCAGCAGTCCTGCCGACAGGATCGTTATCGCGGAATAGATCGCGATATTCGGTCCGAACCTGTCATAGAGCCGTCCGGTTGCCAGGCGGGATACGACGGAGGTGCTTGCCATGACTACGAAGAAATAGTGGGCTACCAAGGGCAGACCCAGCTTCGTGGCATAGATGGCAACGAAAGTCAGTACTCCCCCGTAGGAAATGGCGAGCAGCAGTACGATAAGGGAAACCGGAATCGCTTTGATCTCAAACAGGTCGTGAAAGGAGAATCGTGGGTGAACCTGTGACTGCTCCTCCTGCACCGTTACGAAGCAGATGATCAGCACGCCGAGCAGCGTTGTCAGGGTCGAGAAGATGAATACTGAATCATAGCCGTAGCTTTGGGAGAGGCTCAAGCCGAGATAGGGACCGATGGCGGTGCCTGTCAGCACCATGGTCATCAGGTATGCCAGTCCTTCCCCTTTTCTGCTGAGCGGAATCAGCCGGCTGCCCAGTGCCGTGAGAGAGGTGTTTACCACGGCGAAGCAGGCGCCGCTCAAAAACCTGATCAGCATGATGCTGAGGACCGAACCGGCGCAAAGGTAGAGCACGTTGGTCGCCATGAAAAGGATGCCGCTGGCAAGCAGCACCCGGCGCACTCCGAAGCGCGCCTCGAGGCGGGCGGTCTGGGCGCGGGAAAGCACAGCGGCGGCCAGGAAGATCCCGTTGATCGCTCCGGCCGTCTGCATGGAGCTGTGCAGCTCCTCCAGCAGGTAGGCCGGCATTACCGGGAGATAGAGCGAATAAGGGATAAAGAGAAAGAGCATCCCGAGCATGATCAGCGTGAAGGGGGAGCTCCAGAGGACCTCCGTGCCGGTATGCTTTTGCAACGTGCCTCCTCTCTATTTGCCCAACCTACAGCAGGTGCCGCACGGCCCGCGTCAGACCTTCCAGAGTGAGGGGGAACATCGGGAAGAGCCCGCTCACGGTCGGGACGGTCTCGAACCCGGTCCAGGAACCCTCCGGCAGCGGATTCATCCAGGCGCGCTGGGGAAAGGCCTCGGCGACCTGGCGCAGCCAATCGATCCCCTTGGTGGAGGCGGAGGAATAATCGGGCGTCCCGGAGTAGTGGAACATCTCGTAGGGCGCCATGGCGGCATCGCCCACCACGATGAGACGGTACTTCTTGCCGAACTCGTGCAGTATCTCGCCGGTCGGGACGAACTCGTCGGTCTCGAGGTTGGTGTAGAGCTTGTCGTAGATGCAGTTGTGAAAGTAGAAGGCGCGGAAGTCCTTGAAGTGGTTCAGCTTGTTGGCAGCGGAAAAGAGCCGCTCCGAGAGGGTCCGGAAGGGGTCCATGGAGCCGCCCGAGTCCATCACCAGCAGCACCCGCACGTTGTTCTCGCGCTCCCGTGCAAAGACCAGGTCGATCTCGCCTGCGTTCTTGCAGGTCTTGTCGATGGTGGCGTCCAGATCCAGCCCTTCTTCGGTGCCGGTGTCGCGCAGGTCGCGCAGGCGCTTCAGGGCGACGCCGATCTGGCGCACGTCGAGGGTTAAGTCGCCGCGCAGGTTGCGGTAGCGGCGCTGGAAGGCCTGCAGCGCCGCGGTCCCGCTGCCCCTTTCCGGGGAAAAGGATATTCCCATCGGGTGGCTGCCGTTGAAGCCGAAGGGGCTCCTGCCGCCGGTGCCGATCCACTTGCTCCCGCCGTGGTGCGCCTCGTCCTGCTCCTTCAGGATCTTTTCCAGCTCCTTCAGCAGATCCTCCAGGCTGAGCGTCTCCAGCTTGGCAAGCTCCTCGGGGGAGAGCTGCAGCGGGGCGAGCGGGCTCTGCAGCCACTCCATGATCTTGTCCCGGGTCGCGAGGTCCTCGGGCAGCGCCGCGTCCTTGAAACAGTAGCAAAAGGCCTGATCGAAGGCGTCGTAGTAGACGACGTCCTTCACCAGCACGGAGCGCGACAGGTAATAGAAATCGTCCAGGCTCTCGTTGTGAAGCCCCTTGGAGAGGCCCTCCAGCAGGGTGAGCCACTCGGTGAGGCTGACCGGGACCTTGAGGGCCCGCAGGGAATGAAAGAGAGAGAGGAACATCAGCGGAAGAACCGGTGTCCGGCCGTGCGGGCGTCGATCGGGCGGCTGGCGTGGCGCGTCAGGGTCGCCGAGTCCTCTTCCATCTTGACCAGGGCACCCAGGAAGGGGACGTTCTTAAGCGACGGGGTGTCCTCCTGGGAGAGCGTCGCCCCGCTGGCCAGCAGAGCGCGGATCCAGTCCAGTAGCTCGGAGGTGGAGGGGCGCTTGCGCAGGCCCGGCACGTCGCGCAGGCCGTAGAAGATCTTGCAGGCGCTTTGCAAAAGGTCCGTGGAGAGGCCCGGGAAGTGGACCTCGATGATGGCGCGCATCTGCGCCTCGTCCGGGAAGTCGATGTAGTGGAACACGCAGCGGCGCAGGAAGGCGTCGGGGAGCTCCTTCTCCGAGTTCGAGGTGACGATGACCGCCGGGCGGTGCACGGCCGACACCCACTCGTCGGTCTCCAGCACGTGAAAGCGCATCTCGTCCAGCTCGAAGAGGAGGTCGTTGGGGAATTCGATGTCCCCCTTGTCCACCTCGTCGATCAGCAACACCACACGCTCGGGGGAGGCGAAGGCGCGCCCCAGGGGGCCGAGCTTGATGTAGTGGCGGATGTCGCGCACGTCGCCGTCGCCGAAGCGCGCGTCGTTCAGGCGCTGCACCGTGTCGTAGGTGTAGAGGCCGTCGCGCGCCTTGGTGGTGGATTTAACGTTCCAGAGGATCATCTTCATCCCGAGGGCCTGGGCGATGTGGTGGGCGAGCAGCGTCTTGCCGGTGCCGGGCTCGCCCTTCAGGAGCAGCGGCCGCTCCAGGGCGAGGGCCACGTTGACGACGTCCTGGAGCGCGCGGGAGGCGACATACCCGTCGGTGCCGCTGAACTGGTGGAAGGGTTGGTCTGGCATGGTTTGTTCTCCTTGATTCGGCAGGGTAGGGGATACATTTAAGATCCGCCCTGAGCCTCCTTCATGTTGTCACGGCCCCCAAGTATGATCGAGGCTGCAAGGCGAAGCCAGCCTACTTGGTTGCACTTAGCTTCAACTCTCCTCCTCCCGGAGGGGGGAGGCCGGGAGGGGGGAGGCCGGGAGGGGGGAAAGCTGTTGGGGGCCTTCCCCCTCCCTGTCCCTCCCCCTCCGGGAGAGGGGACTGCAGCATTTGTATCCTGCTAAAAATGAAACAGTGCCGTTGTGCCCATTTCCGAGGTGCAGATAGATGGGACTTCTGACATTTACTCCGCCTTCCTGATGCTGCACAGCAGCCCCTTCCACTGGGGATATCCCATGATGGGCTCGCGGCACTGGGCGTCGGTCAGACGGTTGCAGTTGGCGTCCTTGGGCCAGCCGTGTGGCACCAGCACGACTCCTTCCATGGTCCGGTCGCTCACCTCGGCCTTCATCTTGACCCAGCCGCGATCGGTCTCGATGATGACGTCATCATGGTGCGCCAGGCCGTACTTGGCCGCGGTCTCCGGGCCCATCTCGGCGCGCGGATGCGGGTCGAGCTTGCGCATGGAGGCGACGTTGTGCATCTGCGACCCGTTGTAGTGGATGTAGCGCGTACCGGTGGAAAGCACCAGGGGGTACTTGCCTCCCAGCTCCTCCCAGCGGGTTCCCTGGGGGCTCTTCTCCGGCTCCAGGTAGTCGGGGAGCGGGTTGAACCCGACCTTGGCGAAGGCCTCGGAGTAGATCTCGATCTTCCTGGTCGGCGTGGCGAAGGAGCGCTCGGTGAGCTCGTAGCTCTTCTCCTGGTAGAAGTCTCCACCCGGATTGGCCTTCAGGTGCTCGAAGGATATGCTGCACGGCTCCAGCTCGTGGGCCACCAGCTCCTCGTCGGTCTTCCAGGGGAACTTCTCGCCGAACCCGCACGCCTCGGCAAGCTCCTTGTAGAACTCGAGGACGGTCTTGCACTCGTGGAAGCGGCCCACGGTCGGCGGCCGCAGCATGAGGTAGGGGAGACAGTGGCAGACGTTGTAGTTGTAGCCCAGCCCCCAGAACTCCAGCTGGTTTGCGGCCGGCAGCACGTAGTGGGCGTGCTCGGCAGTCTCGGTCATGAAGAGGTCGTAGACCACTAGCAGGTCGAGCTTCTTGAAGGCATCGGTCAGGGCGTTGGAGTCGGGCATGGTGACCAGCGGGTTGCCGCCCGCAACGATGAAGGCGCGCAGCTTGCTCGGCACGCTCTCCGGCACCATGTTCATGACGGCGTAGGGACTGGTTCTGCCCCAGAGTTCGTAGAACAGGGGATACTCTTCGGCGCCCAGGGGCTTGCCCGGGAAGGGGAGGCTGATGTCGGAAAGCGAGAGCCGCGGGCTGATCACCCAGCCGCCGGGGACGTTGATGTTGCCGGTGATGGACTGCAGGATCGCCATGGCGCGGTCGGTCTGGGTGCCGTTCGCCTGCTGGTCCTGGGTGCAGGTGCCGTGGCAGATGCTCGCCCCCTTGGTGCTCGCGAAGAGCCGCGCCAGGGTGCGGATGTCGTCGGCCTTCACCTCGGTGATCGCCTCGGCCCACTCCGGCGTGTACTGCTGGATGTGCGGCACCAGCTTGTCGAAGCCGTGGGTCCATTTCTCCACGAATTCGTGGTCGTAGAGGTCCTCGTTGATGATGACGTGGATGAGAGCCAGGGCGAGCGCGCCGTCGGTGCCGGGACGGATCGCCAGGTACATCTCGGCCTGATCCGCGATGGCGATCCTTCTCGGGTCGATGACGACGACCTTGGCCCCCTTCTTCAGGTTCTCCTGGATGGCGATGGCGAGCGCGAAGTCGGAGGCGGCGGGGTTGTGGCCCCAGAGCACGTACAGGTTGGAGTCCATCTCCTCTACCGGGTATTTGCCGAAGGTGATCTGTCGGGACCGGATTCTCATCCTGAAGCAGATGCTCTCAACCGAGAAGAAGTTTGGGGTGCCGAAAGCCGACTTGAACCGGTGCGTGAGGGAGCCCATCTCCAGGTTCTCGACGCCGATGGAACCGCAGAAAAACCCGAGCACCGAGGCGCCGTACTCCTCCTTCAGCAGGTTCAGCTTGGCGGCGATCTCGGAGTATGCCTGGTCCCAGGAAATCTGGACGAACTTTCCGTCCACCTTTTTCAACGGGTGCCTGAGCCGGTCGGGATGGTACAGGTGCTCGATCATGGCGTAACCCTTGGCGCAGAGCTTCCCCTTGTTCATCGGGTGGGACTCCTGCCCGCGCACGTTGACCACCTTGTCGTTTTCGACCGTCACCTCGACACCACAGCTCTGATAGCACAGGCAGCAGGCGGTATAAAAAGTTTTCTTGCCGTTTTCTGACATTGTTTGATCCTCCGTTATTCTTGTGCCGGCAACCTTACGCCTCACAAGGTGATCAATGAGCAACCCGCCTGTCCCTGGAATCTTTGATCTGCCGTTTTCCTGCTCCTGTCGTTAACCATCCGTCTTTGTTGAAGGTGATGCTCCCGACTGTCAGCGCCCTTTGCTGGAAGAGTGTTGCGACGGGCTCGATCCGGTACAGTGCTGCGAGAGCTTCCCTGGCGACCCGCTCTTCTATCCCCGGGCAGGCCTGGATGCAAAGCTGCAGCTGGTCCAGGCCGCACGACTTGGTGATTTCAGCGGTAAAGTTGAGCACCCCGGCAATCGGGAACAGGGCCTCGTCCAGGGCCGGCATGCCGATACTCAATCCCTCCTGCAGCTGAAGCGCTTCCGCCAGGCGGCCCCTTACCTTGCCCAGCCGCCGCAAAACCGTGCCGCAGGGGCAGGGCTCGGGGATCAGGCGCGCCAGGTCCCCGGTCCGGTAACGCAAAAGCGGCATGCCACGCCGGGTGAGGGTCGTGAAGACAACCTCGCCGGAGGCGCCGTCCGGTACCGGCTCTCCGGTGTCGGGGTGCACGATTTCGGTGTACAGGTCGGCCTCGCGCAGATGGTAGCCGTCCCCAGCCTCGCACTCGACGCCGCCGCCCAGTCCGGTCTCCGTCAGGCCGTAGTGTGTGAAGACCCGGCAGCCCCAGGCGTGCTCCAGCTCGCCCTGGATCGCCCTCGGCACATAATCGGCGGAGAGCAGCACGCTTCCCACCCGGCCATTGGGTACCATCTGCGTCCCCGTGGCCCGCGCCAGGGCGAGGATCTGGGTGGGAATCCCCACCAGGCAGGGAGAGTCGTGCCGCAGGATTTCGGCGCGCGCGGCGGCGATGTCCTGCACCAGACCCCAGGAGACCGCTTTGACACCCATCCTGGCGAGCCCCCGCGCCAGCAGGTCGCCGACGCTGTCCGGGCGCTCGCCCGGCAGGAAGATGATGACGGTGCCCCCGGGCTCAACCATGGTCGCCATGCCGTGCTGGAAGAAGTCGACCGTCAACTCCAGGTCCTGCGCGGTGAAGAACAGGCGCTTGGGCTCGCCGGTGGTGCCCGAGCTTTGCAGCGTCACGATGCGCTCGATCTGGTCCGGCGGGGTGCAGAGCAGCTTCATGCCGTGCGCCCTGATGTCGTCCGGCGTCGTGAAGGGGAGGCGGGCGAACGCCCCCAGGCCCCTGATGCCCTGGCCGTCGATCCCCGAAAGAAGGTCGCGGTAGAAGGGGCTTAGCCGGCTCACATAGGAGACCACTTCGCGAAGCTTCTGCAGCTGGTACGCCGCGATGTCCTGGCGCGTCAGCGCGCCGTTTCCCGGCGGGAGCATCTTGCCCCGCAGCCAGCTTTCCAGCGGGGTGCACCTCAAGGCCGCGGCTCCTTGCGGTTACGGTACAGCGTCCCGCCGGTCTCGCTGGTGAGGTTGTAGGCGCAAAACGGGATCAGGCTACCCTCGGGCGACATGATGGAAATGCAGCAGTCGCGCAGCCGATCCAGGTCCAGGTTCCAGGCGTCCTGAAACGCCATGCAGGATACCGACAGGCTGTAGGTGGTAGCGCGCTCCAAAAAGGCGTCCAGGTCCATGGCGCCGCCTGACCTCCCTCCCCCCTGGCGGGGGAGGGCCGGGGTGAGGGGGATGGCGCCATTCAGCACTTCGTTGGCGGCTTCACCCTCCCCCCGACCCCCTCCCGTCAAGGGAGGGGGAGTCACGGTAGATGTGACAGGGGGGGCTGAAACCGGATGCTCCTTGCTGGCTCCTCCGGCGGGCGCCGCCCATTGCCGGGCTACCGAGCCGATGGTGCGCAGCAGCCCCTGCTGTCCGTCCTGGGTGCCGCAGCAGCTGGTGCTGGCTGCCTCCCCGCCGTCCTGAGAGTTGCAGCAGCTCTCAAAGGAGGGGCTGGTGCGGCGCAGCCGCCCGTCGGGAAGCTGGAAAAAGCTGCCGTGGAACGAACAGCGCGCGTTCTCGCCGCCGGGCGGGGTGAAGTCGCTCACCTTCATGAGCCCCTCGGTCTGCTCCTCTATGGCCTGCATGACCTCCGGCAGGGTGAAGCGCTCCCGGGAAGCCGCCACCTTCGTGTAGCGGCCGAAGTGGCTGATGGGCTGAAAGTGGACTCCGCGCACCAGCGGCAGCTTGGTCAGGGCGAAGCGGAGGATGGCGCCGATGTTGTCCGTGTTCACCCCCGGGACCAGGGTGGGAACCAGCACGACCCCCAGACCCGCAGCGCCGCAGCGCTCTATGGCGACTTCCTTCTCCCGTGCCAGGGCCCGGCCCCGCAACGCGCTGTGGATGCGGTCCTCAGTCCCGTCGAACTGGAGGAACACGGTCGAGAGCCCCGCCTGCGCCAGGGTTTCGGCATATCCCGGCTCGGCTGCGAGACGCAGGCCGTTCGTGTTGATCTGAATGAAGGAGAACCCTTTGCTGACACCCAAAGCGATAATTTCCGGCAGGTCGTCCCTCAGCGTCGGCTCGCCGCCGGAGAGCTGGATGTTGCAGGGGCCCGCAGCCGCCAGAGCACGGTCGTACCAGACGCCGATGGCCGCCAGGTCCGGATCCCCGGCAGCTTTCGCTCCGGCGGCACCGACGTTGGCAAAGCAGACCGGGCAACCCAGGGTGCAGCGCTGGGTGACCTCCAAAAGCACGGAACAGGGATGCTGCCGGTGCTCCGCGCAGAGCCCGCAGTCATAGGGGCAGCCGTCCTTCAGCTCGGCGTAGCAGATTTTCGGGTGGGATGGGGCCTTGGGTCGGCGCCAGTCCTGGTAGGCAGGAGCTCCCCGCCAAAGCGGGACCTGCCAGGAGCCATGCTCCGCGCAGGACTTCTCCAGGTAGACCGTGCCCTCCACGTCGACCACCAGCGCCTCCACCAGCTTGAGACAGACGGGACAGACGCTCTGGGTCCCCGATAAGGTTTGCCGTTCAGGGGTGGTCATGGTCGCTTCCTTCTGCGTTAGCCGCGTGCGAGGACATGGCAAGAACCTTCTCCAGGGTCGCCACCATCAAGGCAGAGCAGGCGCGCTTGCCGGGGCTCAGCGCCATGATCTGATCGCACCTGATGCCGCCGTAACAATCCGTCGCCAGTTCGGTGAACCACTGCACCAGCTCGCTGAGCCGGGAGGGGAGGGCCTGGTCGGCGAACTCCTGTTTGCCGAGAGAAAGCGACAGGGCGCAGGCACCGCCGGTGAGCACCCCGCAGGTCCCACCGGAGTAGCCGACACCGTGGCAGAGACCCGCCATGGAGCGGACCAGGTCGGCGTTCTCCTGCCCGAGGCTTTTAAGGACCAGCTTCACCATGATCTGGCTGCAGCAGTAGCCGCTTTTGTTGAGCTGCAGGATGTCCAGATACGGGCCGTCCAGGCTGATTTCAGCTTCCCTGAATTGGCTCATGTCCTGTTCCTCCGCGAAATGATGAGGTGGTATCCCACGCCCCGCCACCACGCGCTCGCTGCGGGTTCGCTCAAGCATCTGAGCTGCCGGCTCCAGCCGGACAGGTTGCCCTGCGAGGAACCCGACGCCATGATGAGTCGCAGCGCCAATTGCTTCAGTTCCGCGGTGCGATCCTCCCAGAGCACCGTCTCGAAACCGGCCACCTCCAGCAGGTCGACGGTCTGCTCTCTGGTCGCCAGCAGCTCCATCGGGGAGGTTGCGGCAGGCCCGTCCGTTTTCCGGTACAGGTCGGTGAGGATCAAGTAGCCGTCCGGGCGGAGCACCCGCCGCAGCTCCGAGATGACCTCGTGGCAGCTGGTCTGGGACAGCACGCATTCGCAGACCACTCCTTCAAAACTGGCGTCAGCCAGGGGAAGTCGCTCCAGTTCGGCACAGATCAAGGGCACCTGCGGGCAGAGCCTGCGCGCCTCGGCGAGCAGGGTAGGGGAGCGGTCGACCCCGATGGCCGAGAACCTGCCGGCCTTGACCAGGTGGCGCGCCGTTGCGGCGGTTCCGCATCCGGCGTCGAGGATGCTGCTGCCGACCGGGAAATTGCAGCACTCCAGGGCATACTCGGTGAGCCCCAGGCCGCCCGGCCTCAGCGTGTCCTCCGCGGCGTCCAGCAGGGGGCTGGCGTCCGGCAGGTTCCAGCGGTCCGGTATCCGGCAGCTCTGCTCTGAAATGTCACTTGTCTTCAAGCATTCTCTCCGCCAGGGCCATCTTGACGACGGCGTTTTCCTCGCTCACCAGCACCCGCTGGCAGGACGGGCAGGAAGGCAGGTCGGCCACGAAGGTCTCGTCCAGGTAGGCCAGCTTGACCGCCGCCACCGTCAGGTCGTCGCCGCATTTGGCGCAGGTCCAGCGCGTCACTTCCTCCTTCTTGGAGGGGAGGTTGTAACCCTCCCAGATCTTCATGCGGTGGGAGTAGGCTGTCACTATCCTGCAGCCCCCCACCTCCTGTGCATACTCAACCCAGTAGGTCACCTTGCCCACAGGCAGGTAGGCGAGCTTATGGCCTGAGTCTTTGTTCGTGTGAAACAGGTTCTCTTCTTCCGCGACACGCAGAACCTGCTGAATGTTTTCTTCGCGGATGCCTCTTTCGTCCAGCAGGGCTTGGACCTGGGGATCTATCAACAGAATGTGGCAGTCATCGTGGCTCATACATTCACCTCATTGGCTTTTAGTTCTGCCAATTTAACACGATTGTTTCCGATTGATAATCCTTTTGCAGCTTCAGCCTTTCGCTTTTAGTCCCCCCTATGAAGTAGGGGGGAAGCTGAACGTAGTGAAGCAGGGGGGTGCTTTGGCTGGGGGAAAACCCCCCTGTCTCGCTGCGCGAGCCTTCCCCCCTACTTCGCAGGGGGGACAGACCGCTCATCGTTCCCACGCCCCAGCGTGGGAATGCATCCGGGGACGCTCCTGCGTCCCGGTTCACCTGCGTGGGGACGCGTCGGTAATCTGCCCCTCTCTCCTTCGTGATGGACGCTGGAGCGTCCGGGGAGTCTCGTTCCCACGCGGGAGCGTGGGAACGAGTGACCTGACCTCTAGGAAATATACGCCGCCAGGGCCACGGTGAGCAGCATGGTGTCGGCGCTGTCGGACCGGGAGGTCAGCACGATGGGCGCCTTGGCCCCCATGACTGCGGTGGCGATCCTTTGGCCGGTGTAATACACCAGGCACTTCCTGAGCGGGTTGGCTGAGAGCAGGTTGGGCGCCATGATGATGTCCGCCTGGCCGGCGACCTCTCCGCCCAGCTTCTTGTAGCGTGCCGCCTCCATGGAGATGGCGTTGTCGAAGGCGAGCGGTCCGTCGACCAGGCAGCCGGTGATCTGGCCGCGGTCCGCCATCTTGCTCAGGGCCGCTGCCTCCAGGGTGTCGGGCATGGCCGGGTTGATCACCTCCACGGCCGAGATGACCGCCACCTTGGGGAGCGGGTTGCCGAGCAGATGCGCCAGTTCGACCGCATTCTCGATGATCTGGCGCTTCTCGTCCAGGGTCGGCGCCACGTTGATGGCGCAGTCGGTCAGGAACCGGAAGCCGCCGCCCGGCGCATCGACGATCTTCTCGTAGATGGTGATCTCGCTGATCACCTTGTTGTTGTTGAGCCCCTTCTGCTTGTCGAGGATCGCCCTCATGAAGGTGGCGGTGGGGAGGTTCCCCTTCATGATGGCGTTGGCGCTTCCCACCACGACGAGCCGTACCGCCTCCTCGGCTGCTTCCTTTTGGTCCAGGATGTTTATGATGTTGATCAGGTTGGGATCGAAGCCGGCCTCCTGCGACAGGGCCTTGATCTTCTGCTCGTCGCCGACCAGCACGAATTCTGCGAGGTTGGCCTCCAGCGCCTTCTTGACCAGTTCGATGGTCGTGGTCCCCTCGGGCGACACTATGGCTATCTTCTTCTTGGGCTTCGCCTGGACGGCCGCGATCAGTTCCTCGAAAGACTTGAGCATCTCAGTTCTCCTCTCACATTTCAGTAAACGGCTAGCTTTTCCGCGCCGGTAAAGTAACGCATGGCTCCGGCGGCCAGGGCCGCCATTTCGTTCTCGCCCGGATCGAGCAGGACCTGGGCTATGAAGGAGACCTTCTGCCCCAGACTCTCCGTGAGCCTTTTGGAGTAGGCGAGGCTCCCGGTAAGGGCGATAGCGTCGACCGCGCCTTCGAGGACGGCCGCGCAGGCGCCGATCTCCTTGGCGATCTGGTAGGACATCGCCTCGAACACCTCGGCCGCATAGGCGTCCCCCTCGCTGATCCGCTTTTCTATCTCCAGGCCGTTGGTGGTCCCCAGGTAGGCGACCAGCCCGCCGCCGCCCTGCACGAACTTGAGCACCTGCTCCCTGGAATAGGTCCCGGAGAAGCAGAGCTTGACCAGGTCGCCGGCCGGCAGGGTGCCGGCGCGCTCCGGGGAGAAGGGGCCGTCGCCGTCCAAGGCGTTGTTCACGTCGACCACCTGCCCCTTGCAGTGGGCGCCGACCGAGATTCCCCCGCCCAGGTGGGCGACGACCAGGTTGACCTCCTCGTAGCGCTTGCCGAGGCGCGCCGCGATCTTCCTGGCGGTTGCCTTCTGATTCAGGGCGTGAAAACTGCTCTGCCTGGTGATCTGCGGGATGCCCGAATAATGCGCCGAGGCGCTCATCTCGTCGAGGGTCGGAGGATCGACGGTGAGCGCCGGGATGCCGCGCTCCTTGCCCAGGGTGTGCGCGACAATGCCGCCGCACATGTTGGGGTGCTGGCCGAACTTCCCGCTCTTCATGTCGGCTATCATCTCCGGGCTTATCTCATAGATGCCGCCCGGGACAGGCTTCATGTTGCCGCCGCGGCTTGCGATCCCGTCAATGTCATCGAGCGACATCCCTTTGCCGGTCAAGATTCCGAGAATGGTGTCTTTTCTCAGGTCGTACTGGTCGATGATGCTGCTGAAATGCTTGAGAGTTTCGGCAGGGTGATTCACCGACTCGGTAAAGAGCAGTTCCTCGGATTTGCTGACTGACACTTTCGTGGAGGTGGAGCCAAGGTTGATTATCAGCAGAGTCTTCGTGCTTTCCATACAGCGCTCCTTGATTCCGTGTCGTGCTCCCCGCGGGTGAGCAGCCAGATGTATCTGTTTTCGGTGGCTGGAAGGTTGTTGGTGCGGTCAGTCTACGCTAAAAAATAAAAATATGCAATTAGGTACTTTAATGCGTAGTTAATTTTGCGGCTCTGCACATAGTTCGGATATCGTTCCAACGTTGTGGCTTGCCAGTTCGGATATCGTTCCCACGCTCCAGCGTGGGAATGCATCAGGGGACGCTCTGCGTCCCCGGTTTCGCTACGTAGAGAAATTATCTGCCAACGCACAGGTTTCCCTCCCGTGCTGGACGCTGGAGCGTCCGGGGAGTCCGTTCCCACGCGGGAGCGTGGGAACGATGGCTCGATGATTTAATGGGCGAACACGAGGTTCGCCCCTACGGTTGCATTGGCGCGTAGGGGCGAACCTCGTGTTCGCCCGCCTTTCGTATCCTGACGTGCAGTTGGGCGGCTGCCTTCCTTCGGCTAAGCCAGAGTGTCCCCCGCGGTCCGATCCAGTGCGCTGCCGAGAAAGCGGGCAGGGTTGAGGCAGAAAACCTGGTCTTCCACCTCCCGCGGCAGCTTCAGATCGCGCACCACCTGGATGTAATCAAAAACGGAGTCGAGGCTGTAGAGCATGGCGTCGGAACCGAAACAGACCCGATCCGGATAGTGCATGATGAAGTCCCGGTAGCTGTCCGGGTTGTTGCGCAGGTGCGGCAGCATGGAGGAGAGGTCGGTGAAGACGTTCGGGTAGCGGTCGAGGACCTTGCAAAACGCCTTGCGGCTGATGCCGAAGTGGGGGAAGTTGACCCGCACGCCGGGGAAGTCCTCCAAAAGCGCCTGCATCAGGTCGCCGTAGCGCCGGGCGTCCATGTGGTAGAGCAGCGGGAGCTCGCGGGCGTGGGCAAAGTCGAAGATCTCCCACTCGCGGCGCTGGTACTGCTGCAAGGTGATGCCGAAAGAGTCGGGCACGTTGCCGACTCCCAGGTCGTTTTCGTTGTCCGGGAGGTAGATCCCCTTCACGCCGCGGAAACCCCCGTCCAGGTAGCCTTGCAGGGCATCCGGCACTTTGCCCCAGAGGTGGCGGGTGTCCACCAGGGGGACCAGATCCTCGCCACTCAGCCGGGTCAACTCCAGCAGGTCCTCCGCCTCGTGAAACAGCGGGTCGCCCAGGTTATCGAAGCGCGGCAGCAGGTTCCACACCGCCTGAGCGTCCAGACGCGTGTTCACCAGCCCAACGACGACAACCCGTCGCAGTCCGGCTCTGTGCAGGTCGGCGAGCTGGCGCCTGACGAGTTCCCAGTCCCCGCGACCGGTGAAACAGTGGGTATGAACGTCGATGATTTCCTGGGGCATCGTCTGATCCTTTCAACCTCAATGGGACATCAGCACCGGCAGCGTCATGTGCTCGAAAAAGTCCTTCGCCACCGGTCCCAAGTCGGTTTTCCCCCGGGTCTTCTGAGGGAACACCCCCATGACGATCAGGTCGCAGGAGTTCTCCCAGGCGTAGGTCATCAGGAGGTTGGCGATCGGGATGGACTGCATGACGATATGGTCCTCCTTGACGGAGATGCCGTGGCGCTGCAGGTTGATCCGGATGCTGGCGGTGCTGCCGGTTTCATCCTTTTTGAACTCCCCGGGGGCGCCGATGGAGAGCACGAAGACCTCCTGGGCGTTGACCAGGAAGGGGAGGGCGTCGTTGACGGCACGCGCCGAGACGCGCCCGGGCTTCCACGCCACGATGGCGCGCCGGCCGACGCTGGCGAAATTCCCCGAGTAGGGGACCACGAGCACCGGGCGGCCCGCCCCCATGACGATCTGCTGCGGGAGGTCGGCCGGGACGTCCCAGGGCTGCACGCTGGGGTCGGTCTGGCCCACGACCACCAGGTCCTTGGTGTGGGCGTAGAAGTTGATGACCTCCACCATGCCGACGCCGACCGTGCCCCAGTCGGCCGAGAACCATTCCGTGTCGATCCCGGAGGAGGCCGTCAGCCGCGCGAACATCGCCTGTGCCTGGGTTTCGTCGTCGCGCATCCGTTCGGCGCGCGGGGCGTAGGGTGGATGAATGACGACGTAGAGACCCGTCAGCAGCGCGCCGTGCTCGCGGGCCAACTGGATGGCAAGCTCCAGCCGGTTGGCGCACTGGGGCGAATTGTCGATATGAACCAGGATGTCTTTGAACTTCATGGGGCACCTCAAAGTTTCAGAAATTGTGTAACCGGGCGCGCGCCGGCGCTGCTACTGCACCCTGACGCCGACCCATTTCTCCAGCACGGAGAGGTCGCCAAGGAGGTCCGCGCAGGGGGCGCTGTGCACCACCCGGCCGCGCTCCAGGACCACGGCGCGGTGGGTCAGGCGCAGGGCCTGCTCCACGTGCTGCTCCACGAGGATCAGGGACTGCCCCTCGTCGCGGATCATGCGCTCGATGCAGAGGCAGAGCTCGTCGGCGATGACCGGCGCGAGCCCTTCCAGCGGCTCGTCCAAAAGGAGCAGTTTCGGGTTCAGCATGAGGGCGCGCCCGATCGCCAGCATCTGCTGCTCGCCGCCGGAGAGCTGGTTGCCGAGGTTCTTGCGGCGCTCCTTGAGACGCGGGAAGAGCTGGTAGATCGACTTCAGGTCCCACCTGCCGTGCAGCGCGGTGACCGTCAGGTTCTCCTCGACGGTGAGCGAGCGGAAGATCTCGCGCTCCTGCGGCACCCAGCCAAGGCCCGCCCGCGCGCGGGCGTGGGGGTGGATTTTCGCCAGGTCCTGCCCCTGCCAGCGCGTGGCGCCCCGGTGCAGCTTGGTGTGTCCCATGATGGTCAAAAGGAGCGAGCTCTTGCCGACCCCGTTTCTCCCCAGAAGCGCAATGCTCTCGCCCGGGTGCATGCCGAGCGAACAGTCGTCGATCACGATCGCCTCGCCGTATCCGGCGGATACCTGCTCAAAATGTAGCATCGTCAGTGCCCCTTTCCCAGGTACACTTCGCGCACCCTGGGATCGTCCGCTATCTCGGCCGGCGTGCCGGTGACCAGTTCCTCGCCGTTCACCAGCACCGTGATGCGGTCGGCAAAGTTGAACACCAGGTTCATGTCGTGCTCGATCAGGAGGATGCTGATATCCTTGGGGAGGTTGTTCAGCACCTCGAACAGTTCGTCGCTCTCCCCCTCCGGGACCCCGGCCGCCGGCTCGTCCAAAAGAAGCACCTTCGGCTTGGCCGCCAGTGCCAGCGCCATCTCCAGCAGGCGCTGCTTGCCGTAGGCGAGGGTGTGGGTCTCCGCCAGGCAGTCCTTTTCGAGGTTGAGCAGCTGCAGCAGCGCGTAGGCCTCGTCGATCAGACCGGAGCGGCGGGAGACCTTCAGGACCCTGCGCTTGAAGATGTTGAGCCGGGAGCGCTCGCGCACGCACATGGCACTGGCCACCGCCTCCAGCGGGGTGAGCCGCGGGAAGAGGGTGTTGATCTGGAAGGTGCGCGACAGCCCGCGGTACACCCGTTCGTTGGGCGCGGTGCGGGTGATCTCCTCGCCGTCCAGCCAGACCGAACCGCTGGAGGGGCGCAACACGCCGGTCAGCTGGTTGATCAGGGTCGTCTTGCCGGCGCCGTTGGGGCCGATCAGCGCGTGGCGCGCCCCCCGGGCCAGCGACAGGTTGACGTTCTTGGTCACGATGAGTCCGCCGAAGGCCTTCCAGAGGTCCCGGGTCTGAAGAATGGGGTTCATGGACGCTCCTTATTGCGCCTGCTCCTGAACAGACCCGTCAGCTTGCCCAGGCCGCCGAGTATCCCGCCGCGCAGGTACAGTGTCATGATGATAAGCAGGATGCCGAGAAAAAACTGCCAGTACTGCGGGTTGACGTCGGAAAGGGAGTTCTGCACCAGCAGGAAGGCCGCGGCGCCGATGAAGCCGCCGTACATGGTCGCCGTCCCCCCGATGATCAGCATGACCAGGAGGTCCGCCGAACGCTGGAAGCTCAAAACGTCGATGCCGACGAACTGGGTGGTCTGGGTCAAGAGCGCGCCCGCCACCCCCGCGATGACCGCCGCGATGGTGTAGATGTCGGTCAGGCATCTGGTAATGGGGATCCCGATGGCCAGGGCCCGGGTCTTGTTCTCGCGCATGCTGCGCAGGGCGAGCCCGTAGGGCGAGAGCATCATGGAGCGGGTGAAGGCGAAGAGCAGAAAGGCGACGCCGAGCACGTAGAGGTAGGCCGTTCTGCCGTAGAGGCCGAAGCTGAAGATGCCGAACAGCTTGCCGATCACCACCCCCTGCAGCCCGTCCACCCCGCCGGTGATGTCGGTCGCGCTGTTGGCCACCTCGAAGAGCAAAAGGCCGATCCCCAGGGTGATCATCAGGCGGGTCAGGTCGCTTCCGCGCGACAGCAGGAAGGAGCTCAGGTAGCCGGCGATTCCGGCGGCGACTCCGGCCGCCAGCAGCCCCAGGAAGGGGTCGCTCCAGCCGTGCGCTGCCAGAAGGCCCGCCGTGTAGGCGCCGATGCCGAAGAAGGCGGCGTGCCCCAGGGTGACGATGCCGGCATAGCCCAGGATGATGTCCAGCGACATGGCGAAGATCCCGGTGATGAGGATCTGGGAGGCGAACACCAGGCTGGTCGGAAAGGCGAAGTAGACCCCGACCAGAGCGAGCCAGAAGGCGATCTCGGCCGGTTTCCAGCTCTCGAGTCGGCGCAGGAACGTGAGATGGCGCGGAGCCACGGCAGAAGTTTCACTCATTTCGCGTTCCTCCGTCCCAATAGCCCGTGCGGGAAGAGCAGCAGCAGGATGATCATCGCGGCGTAGATGATGAAGGCGCCCATCTGGGGCACGTAGTATTTTCCCGCGACGTCGGCGACGCCCAGTAAGAGTGCCGCCAGCAGGGTGCCGAGCACGGAGCCGGGCCCGCCGACCACGACGACCAGCAGGAAGTACACCAGGTACTTGACGGCGAAGTTGGGGTCCAGGCCGAGCACGTCCACGCCCAGCGCCCCGCCCAGGCCGGCCAGGCCGCTTCCCAGGGCGAAGGTGAGCTGGAAGACCCGCTCCACCCGGATCCCCATGGACTCGGCCATGCGCTGGTTGTCGACGGAGGCGCGGATCTTGGCGCCGAAGCGGGTGCGCTCCAGACCGAAAATGAGCCCCAGGGTGATCCCTGCCACCACCAGCATGAGGAACAGCCGGTAGCGCGACAGGTCGAGCCCCATCAGTGAGACCTGTCCGGTCAGCCACTCGGGGATGGTCACCGGCTGCTGGCCGGACCCGAACATGAAATTGGCGCCGGCGGTCGCGATGAAGATGATGCCGACCGACAGCAGCACCTGGATGAGCGGCGTGCTTTTGTACAGGGGGCGGTACAGGGTGCGCTCCAGCACGAGGCTTCCCAGTGCTACGGCGACGAAGACCAGGGGCAGGGCGGGCAGGAACCCGATGCCGGCCTTGGACATCAGCGTCACCAGCAGGTAGCCGCCGGCCATGGCGAACACGCCGTGCGCCAGGTTGTTGAACCCCATCAGCCCGAGCGTGATGGAGAGCCCGACTGAGATCACGAAGAGCAAGGATCCGTAGGCCAACCCGTCGAAAATGACTCCAAGTATGCTAAGCATTGTTGAACCTTTTTTGCTTTGGTAGAGCCGGTGTGCGCTTGCTGCCGACCGGCTGTGAATCAGCGTTCAAATGTGGCGGAATACTTATCATCGTTCCCACGCTCCAGCGTGGGAATGCTTCCGGGGACGCTCCTGCGTCCCGCTCTTCGCTCCGTACCTGCGCTCGCTCCTGCGTCCCGTTCCCGCGTGGGGAAGGAAACAGTTGCCTCGCGGGGTCACCTCCGGTGTTGGACGCTGGAGCGTCCGGGGATTCTCGTTCCCACGCAGGAGCGTGGGAGCGATGCTGGTCCTGCCAAAACACCCTCCTGCTTCACTGCGTTCAGCTTCCCCCCTGTTCCACAGGGGGGACTGTTCGGTGGTGTGTCCCCCCTGCAGGGCGGGGGGGAAAGCTCGCGCAGCGAGCCAGGGGGGTTGGGTCCGCCCCCTACATCTTCCCCGGGTCCTTCATCTGGTTGTAGGTCTCGAACTCGACGTTGTAGTAGTGGCCATTCACCTTCTTCACCTCGCGCACATACACGTTCTGTATGATGTCGCGGGTCACCGGGTCGATCTGGATCGGGCCGCGCGGGCTGCTGATCTTCATCCCTTTGAGCACCGCCATCGCCTTGTCGCCGTCCATCTTGCCGTTCAGGGCCTTGACCACGTTGTAGATCGCCGCCATCCCGTCGTAGCCGCCCACCGACATGAAGTTCGGGCGCAGCGGGTCCACCTTGGCGTAGGCCGCCAGGAAGGCCGTGTTCTCGGGCGACTTGTGGGCCACGGAGTACTGATGCGTCGAGATCATGCCCAGAGCGTTGTCCCCCAGCGCGTCCTGATCGCCGTCCTCCATGACATCCCCGGTGGAGAGGAACTTGATCCCCGCCTTGTCGAGGCCGCGCTCGTGATAGGCCTTCATGAGGGCAATCGGCATCTCGCCGGGAGTCACGAAGACGAAGACCGCCTGGGGCTTGCTGTCCTTGATGCGCTGCACGTAGGGACCGAACTCGGGGTTCTTCAGAGGCACCCGCGACTCGCCCACCACCTGGCCTCCCAGCTTGGTGAAGACCTTCTTGAAGGAGGCCTCGGCGTCGTGCCCCGGGCCGTAGTCGGCGACCAGGGTGGAAACCCTGCGGTAGCCCTTCTTGTAGGCCCACTGGGCCATCGGCTCGGTGACCTGCGGCAGCGTCAGCGACACCCGGGCGAAGTAGGGGGACTTGGTGGTGATGACGGAGGTGGCCGCGTTCATGATGATGGTCGGCACCTTCGCCTCGGTGATGATGGGGGCGATGGCCAGCGCGTTAGGGGTAAGACCGAGCCCCGCGATGAAGTCCACCTTGTCCTTGACGATCAGCTCCTGGGCCAGCCGTTTCGCCACGTCGGGAGCCGGTCCGGTGGAGTCCCTGATCACCAGCTCGATCTTCCGGCCGGCGACGGTGTCGCCGTGCTGCTTCATGTACGCCTTGGCGCCGTTCACCAGATGGCGCCCGAAGTCGGCGAAGGGCCCGGACATCTCGGCGATGATGCCGACCTTGATCGGCTCGGCGGCGCCGGCCTGCCCTGCGCTGAGGGCGGATACCGCACAGCTGGCAAGTGCCACGCCAAGGCCCGTCCTGAAGAGGTGCATCGTTTTGATTTTCATGCTGAGTCCCCTTTGTCTGAAGTTAAAACTCCGCTCACGAGCTGCCTGTCCATTCTACACTACCTTCCTGGTATTGTGGTTCCTAAATACCAATTTAAACGGTTGCCCCAACTTTCGGGGGTGCTGAGAACTCCCGGTAAGCTGTCTTGCTGGTTCCTGCCGGCCTTGCCCGCGCCACCCCAGCCAAAGAATCGGGCTGGAGCGCGCTGGGCTGCTGCGCTTCAGCTCATCACTTGCCCGGGTCTTTCACCTGGGGGAAGGTCTCGAATTCCACGTTGTAGAAGTGCCCGTCGATCTTCTTCACCTCGCGCACGTAGACGTTCTCCACGATGTCCCGGGTCGCGGGGTCGATGGTGATCGGGCCGCGCGGACTGTTGAGCTTCATCCCCTTGATGAGGGCCATCGCCTTGTCGCCGTCGATCTTGCCGTTCAACTGCTTCACCACGGAGTAGATGACCGCCATGCCGTCGTAGCCTCCGACCGCCATGTAGTTGGGGCGCTCGGAATCGATCTTGGCGTAGGCCGCAAGGAACGCCTTGTTCTCGGGGGATTTATGCGCCACGGAGTACTGGTGGGTGGAGACCACGCCCAGCGCGACCGCACCCAGCACGTCCTGCACCGAGTCGTCCATGACGTCCCCGGTCGACAGCAGCTTGATCCCTGCCTTGTCCAGGCCGCGCTCGTGGTAGGACTTCATGAAGGCGACCGGCATCTCGCCGGGGGTCACGAAGACGAAGACCGCCTGCGGCTTGCTGTCCTTGATGCGCTGCACGTAGGGCCCGAACTCGGGGTTCTTGAGCGGCACCCGGGACTCGCCCACCACCTGACCGCCCAGCCTGGTGAATTCCTTCTTGAAGGCGTTCTCGGAGTCGTGTCCCGGACCGTAGTCGGCGACCAGGGTGTAGATCTTGCGGTACCCCTTCTTGTAGGCATACTGGGCCATGGGGACGGTGGTCTGCGCCAGCGTCATGGAGACCCGGGCGAAGTAGGGGGACTTGGTGGTGATGATGGAGGTCGCCGCGTTCATGATGATGGTCGGCTTCTTCGCTTCGGTCACGATCGGCGCGATCGCCAGCGTGTTGGGGGTGAAGCCGAGTCCCGCGATGAAGTCGACCTTGTCCTTGACGATCAGCTCCTGGGCCAGCCGCTTGGCGATCTCGGGGGAGGGGCCGGTGGTGTCCTTGATGATCAGTTCGATCTTGTGGCCGGCGACCGTGTCGCCGTGCTCCTTCATGTACGCCTTGGCGCCGTTCACGATGTGCCGGCCGAAGTCGGCGAAGGCGCCCGTCATCTCGACGATCATGCCGACCTTGATCGGCTCCGCGGCGCAGGCCCGGCCGGCGGGGAGGGCGACCAGCGCGCAGATCGCAAGCGCCAGGCCGGTCTTCAGAGTTCCAGGAATCCCAGCCCGCGATTCGTGTCTAGTGCTTTTCATAGTAGGGGGCGTCTCAGAAAACGGAAAATAGAGCACGTTAAGGATAGGAAGAGATAGGAATACCGCGGTACAAGGGATACAGGGAGTGGCAACCAAGCTGTCGAAATTGCTATTTTGGGGTGCTCAGAAAACGGCTCCAGAAAAGTGCCTTAAGGGTGTGCATAGGGTGGAACACGTCTATGTGATAACGACCTGCAAACATCCGCGTCAAACCGGTCGACTTGCGAGAACTACGGAGTCTCATTCCTCGCTAGCAAACATCTTGTTTTCTCGCCTCGGAGACGCGGCCAGCGCAGGATTAACGTACTCTGGGTCCGTTTCTAAAGAGACCATTAAGTAGGCCTTTAAGCGATCAGTCCAAGCGTTACCTCCACATGTTCTATACTTTGATTTCTATCTCGATTGTTGTCCCTTGTCCCAAGACCGAATCAACCCGAAAAACGCCGCCAATAAGTTCAGCACGTTCACGCATATTAGTGAGCCCCCACCCGGACCCTGTTGGCAGAGGCGAAGCATTCCGAGCTACAAACCCCTTCCCGTCGTCTGCGATAGTGATCCGAACAAATTCGCCTGTTCTGGTCATGGAAATGGTCACCTTCGTGGCTACGGCGTGCTTTGCGACATTCTGGAGTGCCTCCTGGGTGATGCGGAAGATTGCCGTTTCTTTCTTTGTTTTCAGTCTCGGGAAATTTGGGTCAACATTTACAGCGACCTCGACACCGATCCTATTTGCATATTGCAGTACATGCGAGCGTATGGCCGCTTCCAGGCCGTACTCGTCCAGTTGCTCCGGGCGCAGTTCAGCCATCAAATTGCGCACGCTACGGCTGACATCTTTGGTCAGGTTTCGTGAATCTTCAAGGGCAATGCTGAGAAAGCTTCCGGGTTCACCCTTCACATTATTACTGATGTGAGCTAGATGGAGACCAAGGGCAGAGAGCACCTGTGCGATGTCATCATGCAGGTCCATGGCAATTTTCTTCCTTAAATCCTCTTCCATGACGATGAGCCGTCGGGCATATTTCTTGAGACTCTCCTCGGCCCGTTTATTTTCCGTGTTGTCGAAAATCATACTACGGCTCATCAGAAACCTGCCCTCGCCGTCTCGGATAGCCTCTGAATTGACGATGGCCGGGAATTTTGAGCCGTCCTTGCGGACCATCTCATATCCAAGGTTCCTGACCCACCCTTGTTCCAGAAGCTTTGGGAAGTTGATGTGAAAGGTCTCCGCACTTTCATGTGAGATAACATCGGTAAAACTCAGTGCCCCTATTACCTCATCGCGCTGATAGCCAAGCCACCTGAGCCCTGTATTATTAATACGGACGAATCGCCCCCTCTCGTCCAGTGAATGGTAGCAGCAAGGCGCGTTGTTGTAGAGGTCTTGCAGTTCATCAGTATTGATACGCAGCAACTCTTCGGCACGTTTGCGCTCGGTGATGTCGATCATGGCAACGCGGCATTCCTGTCCCGATGCTGCTACGAGGGCTGCGAGCTGCACAAAGATGGGGTTATTCCCCTTTCCCAGGAGAGCCACCTCACACCCTGATTTTGTTGGGCTCGTGAAGATATTATTGAGAAAGTCCGCGAATGCGGGACGTGATTTGACAGCGACAAACAGCCAGAAATGCTCCCCTATAAGCTGGGAACGATCAACCCCCAAAAGGCTGGCGCTGCTAAGGCTCACAGCATTAACAGTACCCTTGCGGTCAAATGTGAGGTATCCAACCGGGCCCGAATCGAAGAGGGCTGAGTACTTGTCCAAAGAAACCTCGGTCTCAGCACGACTGGCGATGAGTTCCTCGCTCTGCATCTCAAGTTCAATCCGGCTGACTTCAAGCTCATGGAAGGACCTGTTCATCTCCTCCAAAGACCGGGGCGCGTGATTCCCCGTGGGATTTACCTGAAGATACTCTTCGGCATCAGTTCGAAATTCATCTGTCCCTATCGCCTTGTTGCCCTCGGCAGGTCCCATTTCATCCAGCACCTCACGCACTTTGGCTGCCAGGGCAGTCACTGTGAACGGCTTTTGAATGAAAGAAACCCCGATGTCAAGCACGCCGTGGTGGGCAATGATATCAGAGGTATACCCCGACATGAATAGGCGCTTTAGGTGAGGGTAGAGTGAATGCAGCTTTTTTGCCAAGTCACGACCATTCATCTCGGGCATAACCACATCGGTGAGGAGCAGTGTAATATCTCCAACGTGCTCCCTCGCCTTGCACATGGCTTCGTCCGGGGAGTTTGCAGCCAGCACGGTGTAGCCCAGTCGTTTAAGGATCTCCGAGGCTACATCCAGTATTGCAGGTTCATCTTCCACCAGCAGTATGGTTTCCTTCCCGCCTGGAGGTGGAATCACCACAGTTTTGGTTCGCGGTTGAACCTGCCCCTCATGCCGGGGGAGATAGAGCGTAAGTGTTGTACCCAGACCTGGTTCACTGTAGACGCCGATGAATCCAGCGTTCTGCTTGGCCGCACCATACACCGTTGAAAGACCAAGCCCGGTCCCCTCGCCAACATTTTTGGTCGTAAAGAACGGTTCAAAGATATGGGCCAATGTTTCCTTGTCCATGCCATGCCCATTGTCGCTAACCGCAAGACACACATACTCTCCTGGCACAAAGTCCGCGTTTTGTGAGCAGTAGCCCTTGTCGATCACGAGGTTTCTTGCCTCGATGGTGATTTTTCCTCTGCCCGCAATGGCGTCACGAGCGTTGACACAAAGGTTGGCTAGGATCTGGTCGATCTGGGAGGGATCTACCTTTACCGGCCAAAGAGCCTTATTCGGCTCCCATTTGAGGTCAATGTGCTCGCCAATGATCCGTTTCAACATTGTTAGAATGCCCGACACTGACTCATTAAGGTCCAGCACCTTGGGTTCTATGGCTTGTTTGCGTGCAAATGCCAGTAACTGCCTGGTGAGGTCGGCGGATCTTTCGGCCGCCTTGCGGATTTCCTCCATGTTGGCATTGACAGGATGGCCAGGGTCCAAATCCATGAGGGCAAGGTTTGCATGCCCGATGATGACACCTAGCATGTTGTTGAAATCATGGGCAACGCCACCTGCCAGTCGCCCCACAGATTCCATCTTCTGAGCGTGCTGAAGTTGGTTTTCGAGTTTGACCTTCTCAACCTCAGCCTTCTTGCGCATCAGGGCCGATCCGATGTGCGTTGCAATTCCTTCCAAAAGCCCAACCGTTTCAAGGGAGAAGCGTCCTTTACTCTGGTCGTTGAACTGAATCAGGCCAAGGATCCTTTTATTGTTCAGAATGGGTACCAGCGCCATAGACGCATAGCTCTCGCGTATGCATTTGTTGCGAGGATTAATCCGTGGATCTTCGCTAAGGGGAAGGTCCAAAAGCTGGGAAGAGTCGTTAGTCCAGAAGCTCCCCCCGGGTGTGAAGAGCGGGTTAGTCCGGTCGGCCTTACCAGAAAGGACCAAGCCGCACGCACACTCCAGACTTGGATTACCATTTTCATCTCGGCATACCCTCCCTTTCTCGTCACGCTCAACCAGAGTGTTCTCCGTTAAGGTAAAACCTTTGGGAAAGCCGTTTTGGGTGAAATAGGGGAAATCATCTCGCTCTTGCAGTCGAATGCCCACGGCATCCAGCCCGGTTCGGGTTTTCAACGTGGCTAGGACTTGCTCAAGCGAGTCCTGAAGATCAGCCGTGTCGTTCAGAATTTGCAAGACAGCCAATCCCATTTCCCGGTATGCCTCGGTTCGCTTCCGCTCTGAGATGTCGCGAACTATTTTCGATGCCCCGGCAATTCGCCCAGCAATCCTAATCGGCGAAACGGTAACCGATGCCTCGATTCGTCTGCCATCTTTCGTGAGCCGTACGGTTTCAAAAGGGTCAAGCCTCTCCCCTTCAAGTATCCTATGCAGAATCCAGCTTTCCTCTGCATACAACTCGGGGGGGATTATTAGGGTTATCGGTTTGCCGACGGCCTCTTCGCCACAGTAGCCAAATAGGCGCTCCGCCCCGGCATTCCAGTCGAGAGTAACACCGTTCAGGTCCGTGGAGATGATGGCATCCGCTGATGATGTCACAATTTCTGCCAGACGCGCACGCGCTTCTTCAGCCCGCCTGCGCTCAGTGATATCAATAACTACGGCACGACACTCCTTCCTTGATTCGGCGACGACGGCCTCAATCTGCACAAAGACCGAAGGAACCTTGCCTCTCAAAAACATAACCTCGCAGGTTTCTTTGGCATCCCTCGCGAAGACCCTGCAGAGAAAGTCGTGAAAGACCACCCGGTTGTCTCTGACGATAAACGAATCCAAATTCTGGTTTGTCAACAAGGAGCGCGTGGTCCCCAGGATATCTGCGCCAGTGAAGTTGACTGCGAGAATAATCCCAGCGCTGTTCAGGTTAAAGTAACCCACCGGAGCGAAGTCGTAATGGTCGCTGTATTTCCCCAAGAGGGTCTCGGCCTCTTGTTTCTCGTTCCAAGCCCGCCGAAGCTCATCATTCTGCATCTCCAATTCGAAGTTGTTGACCTGCAACTCGTGAATTAGTCGCTGGGATTCTGCAAGTGACCAGAGGGACGTCTCAGCTGGCACCACATCTTCCGCACGACGGGGAAATTTTGCGGAACCCGACGGCAGCCCCTTACTTTTTCTCATGGAATATCCTTTCACTGGCAGACTTGCAAACTTTGGATGGCCTTAACTGGACAATTCATAGACACGCGTTCCCATTGTCTGGGACAAAATTGAACCATTATACATGGGTTTACATAACGTAGGGAATAAATAAGCGCATGAAGCAGTTATAATATAACTTGAGATTAGCAGGCGCTTGTAACAGGTGGCGAGGGAACAATGGGACGGAAAACCCTGTCAAGAAAAGGCGCCGCTTGGGGCGGGCGGGGGGGTTGCCAATGGAGTGCCCTGTATGGTAAGGTTTTTCTTACAGTAAGGCTGTTAGACCCGGAGAGCATGGAGAATGACCATCACTATTGGAGTGCTGTGGAGTGTTTCCTATGGGAAAAGACGAGGAAAAGAGCCCTACCATCCTCCCCAACGAGTTACGGCATCGCGCCGAAAAAGTCTTGCAGGCGAAAAAAACGGAACTGCATCCTCCCAAGACCGAGGAAGAGGCGCGTGGGCTTATTCGTGAGCTTTTAATCCACCAGGACGAAGTGGATAAAAAATACGAAAAACTTCGCCGAGCCAAGAAGGAGCTTGAGATATCGTGTCGAAGCTATGCAGAAATTATCAATGGCACGGCCGGTAAGCAGTTAGAAACTGTACTTCAGGAGGCCTGGGAATATGCCGCGAATATAGTAGAAACCGTGCGCGAGCCGCTTGTGGTGCTGAATTCCGACCTAAAAATCCTCACAGCCAATCTCAGCTTCTACAATACCTTCAAAGTGACACACGAGCAAACAATAGGGAATTTCATCTACGATCTTGGTAATGGGCAATGGGACATTCCCCAACTGCGGCTACTCCTTGAGGATATACTGCCACATCATACCGTGTTCAACGACTATGAAGTCGAGCATGAATTCCCTGATATCGGTCACAAGATAATTCTGCTCAATGCCCGAGAGGTTTTCCGCAAAAATATCGGGTCGCACATTATCCTCCTAGCCATGGAAGACATCACTGCGCGCAGGGAGGCTGAGAAAGCGCTTGCCTGGGCAAAACAGGACCTTGAGAAAACCAATAGATGCTTGGAGACTCTCGTTGAGCAAGCTGTGGACGAACTGCGACAAAAGGACCAGATAATCATTGAGGGCTACATCGATAACATGGGTGAGATGATAAATAATATCGCCCACCAGTGGCGGCAGCCACTGAACACGCTTGGACTCGCCGTCCAGCAGGTAAGGTACTGCTACGATTCGGATTCGGACGAATGTACCAAAGAATTTGTTGGAGAGAACACCGATCTAGCAATGAAGATGATCAAGCACATGTCTCAGACGATCGAAGACTTTCGGAATTTTTTCAGAGCTGACAAGGAAATATCCACCTTTAGCGTAGAACAGGGGATTAAAAATGTAATCGCCCTCTTCGCAAAGAACTTCAAGGATCAGCAGATAAAGATTGATCTCCAGACAGACGGAGACCCGCAAATTACCGGTTACCCCAACGAGTACGCCCAGGTCATCATTAACCTCTTGACTAACTCCTGCGACGCACTGGTAGAGCGCCATGTTGAAGACGCCCGGATTTTGATCCACATATTTGCTGAAAATGGGAAAACAGTAGTAACCGTCACCGATAATGCCGGAGGTATCCCTGATGAATCCATAGGCAGGGTATTCTATCCGTATTACACTACCAAAGGGCCAGACAGGGGAACGGGGATCGGACTTTTCATGTCGAAGACCATCATAGAGAAAAATATGGGAGGGCACTTAACAGCACGTAATACTGGAAGTGGTGCAGAGTTCAGGATCGAAATCTGACTGGAAGCTTAGTATCCATCCAGGAGTTCGCGCATCTTGGCCGATAGTGCATTATGGAGAACAGCTTCTGAATGGGATCTAAGGCGTCTTGTCGCTCTAGGTATGACCCAGATATTGCATCCGCATCGCTGGGAATGTACAACTCGCCGACTCCCGAAATATCGGCTCTCCAACAGGAATTGTGGCCTTTATTCGGTGGATTAGCCCTCTACATGGTAAGTCCACTGTTGCGTAAACGAAGGTTTGCGCAACGTATCTGCGAGGCTTTCCGAGTTGCAAAAAACGTATTGCAAAACAAACATCATTGGCAGCGGATTTGCGCAACACTTAATCGGGTTCTCCGTTCCGTTGCTCCCTAAACCCCGGATACGCGCCGCAGGTTCCAGAGCTTTTTTCATGATCGTTCGTTCTCCAGCCACTGCCGCACAAGAGTCGGCAGTTCGCGGGTGCTGATCGGCTTGGGCAGGTAAGCGTCGAACCCGGCCTCAAGGAACCTCTCCTTATCGCCCTGCATGGCGAAGGAGGTCAGGGCGATGACTTTAAGCCCACTGGTAGCCGAGTCCCCTCTCAGCATGCCGCACGCGGTCAAGCCGTCCATACCCGGCATCTGTATATCCATCAGGATCAAGTCCGGCATCTGTTCCCGGGCCAGAGCCACCCCTTCCTTTCCCTCGTGAGCCACACTCACCTCATAACCGTGGAAGCTTAGAATATCCCTAAAAAGGATGCGATTGTTCTCGTTGTCTTCAATGATCAGTATCCTTTGCGACATCGTGGTCGGCTCCTTGGGAGGCACGTTTTCGGTTTTGTGTTGAGAATGGATTTTGCGACCTCAGGCCGTATCAAACCCCACTATCCAGTGCCGACGACACTCTCCACCAGGCTCAGGAACTCATGAGTCGACAGGCTCCCCTTTCCCTCGATGCGCCAAACCTTCCCCGCCAAGCGAGCCCGATCGGTAGGTGAGAGGTCCATGGAGGTCAGGACCAAGATGGGCACATTCGCGGCAGGGTTCATCCGATCCAAATGCTCGGCCACATCGAAGCCGTTCATGCCGGGCATGACAAGGTCGAGGACGATAAGATCCGGAGAGTTGCGCTGCGCCATCTCGACGCCCTCCTGACCGCTGGTCGCCCTAAGCGCCCGATACCCTTTGCAACGCAGGGCATTTTCCAAGGTGGCTAGAGTCCGCAGGTCGTCCTCTATCACGAGGACCGTGTTGCCAGCGCCTGGGAGGCTATCCGGCAGTTGGGCGATCAGCTGGGCGCCGGCTGACTGACCAAGCGGCAGGGTAAAACTGAACCGGCTCCCCTTGCCAAATTCGCTTTTAACCCACACCCTACCGCCGTGCAGTTCCACCAGCTGCCTGGTCAGGGCGAGGCCGAGGCCGGTACCTTCGAACCCCTTGGTATACACAGATTCCAACTGGGTGAATGCCTGGAAGAGCTTCGGGATGTCCGATTCCCGTACTCCGATGCCGGAGTCGGCCACGGCTATCTGGAGGAAGTCTCCCTCCCGCACCACGCTCAGCTCGACGGTTCCCGTCGCGGGAGTGAATTTGACCGCGTTTGAGAGCAGGTTGAAGAGGATCTGCTTCAGTTTCCTCTGGTCCGCCACGATGTGCACCTCCGCCTCGGAGGCAACATCAAGACGCAAATCAATCCCGCCTTTGATAGCTTTCTCCCTGAGCATGGTCAGGGACGCCTCCAGGGTTTCCCGCAGCGCAAACGAGGTCAGGTCAAGCTCCATCTTGCCCGACTCCACCTTGGTGAGATCGAGGATGTCGTTGATCAGGGAAAGGAGGTGCCGGCCGCTGGTAAGGATGTTTCCCAGGTATTCCTGCTGTTTTTCATTGATCGGGCCGAACATCTGGTCCTGCAGCACTTCGGAAAAGCCGATGACCGAGTTGAGCGGGGTACGCAGTTCGTGGCTCATATTGGCCAGGAATTCAGATTTGGTGAGGCTGGTTTTCTCCGCCACTACCCGGGCGCTCTCAAGTTCGATGTTCTTCTCCCGGAGCTCCCGATCCAGGCGCTTGCGATCACTTACGTCCCGGGCTGCTGCGAACACCCCCTGCAGCCTGCGGTCCCGGTCATAGTAGGTGGTCGCATTGAAGGAGACCGCTGTTTGCCTGCCGTCGCGGTCGCGGGCGATGAGTTCGTAGTTGGTGACCGTTTTTTCGTTCAGTACCTGCCTGATACCTGCTTCGGCCCGTTGCGGGTCGGTGAAGTAGTTCCTAAAAGGCGCGCCAATCAGTTCATCACGCGTACAGCCGGTAAGGAGCTCCATCTGCTTGTTGACGTCGGTGACGATGCCGGATGGGTCGCAGGTCATGCTCGCATCTATGTTGGCTTCGAACAGGGAGCGGGTGTAGAACTGGTGGTCGCGCAGGCTCTGGCCCAGCTGCTCCTGATCCGCCTGGGTCTGTTTGAGTGCGGTTATGTCGCGCAATATGCCAGTGAAATAACGCTGGCCGTCCAGGTGCATTTCGTTTACCGAAATCTCCAGAGGGAAATATCCGCCATCCCTACCCCGGCCCGCGACTTCGCGTCCCAAGCCCATGGCACGCGCATCAGCGCTCGCGCTGTAATACTGGAGGGACCCGGCGTGTTGTTCCCCTGCAAGCTCAGGAATAATCATGCTGAAGTTTTGCCCGGTGAGTTCCGCTGCGCTGAAGCCAAACATCAGCTCAGCCGCCGGGTTTACTGTCTCGATGATGCCACTATCGGCGTGCAACGTAATGATGCCGTCCGCCACGGTATTGAGAATGGTCTGGATCAGCGTGGCGTTGTCGAGCAGGCTCTGTTGTGCGGCATATTCCTTGGTGACATCGTGGAACACCAGCACGGCGCCGATCACCCGGCCGTCGCGACCGCGAATCGGTGCGCAGCTGTCGGCGATGGCGCGCTCGGAGCCATCGCGTGCGATCAGCATGGTGTGGTTAGCCAACCCCTGTACCGTGCCATGCTCCAGAGCTGCCATAACAGGGATGGTGGCGGGCAGGCGGGTGTGCTGGTTGATGATGTTGAAAACTTCGTCCACCGTGCGACCGGCGGCTTCCGCCTGGGTCCAGCCGGTGAGTTCCTCGGCAACGGGATTGAGCAGCGTCAGGCGCCCATCGGCATCGGTGGCTATCACTCCGTCACCGATGGAGTTAAGCGTGACTGCGAGCTTTTCCTCGCTCTCCTGCAGGGTGACATTTGCCTTTTGCAACTGCCCGTTGGTTTCCTCCTGAATCGTGAGCAGATGCTGCGTTTCAAGGTGCACCAGGTTCTTCAAGCGCTGCTGAGTTTTGAGATAGAGCAGATAGGCAAATGAGATGGCAAACAGCAGCGTGAGCAGGCTCGCGATAACAATAACGGCATACAGGCGGCGCAGGTTCGTTTGGAACTCTGCTTCATGCTGCACCAGCGCGGCTTCCTCCAACTTCAGAAAGCTTCCCATCTCAGCGCGAATGGCATCCATCAACCGCTTGCCTTCGCCACTGCTGATCCCCGCCAGTACCCGAGTCATGTCGCCGTCTTGGCGCAACTGGATAAGCCGCGACAGTTCCGTCAATTTGGCTTCAGCTAAGGGAGCGACTGCGTCCAGGTGTTTGCGGGCGGCAACAATTGTGGTAAGCCTGCCCAAATCTTGCAGATGGCCTTTGACGCTGCCGCGCACATCCAGGTACGGTTTCAGAAAGGACACGTCGCCGGTCAGCAGATAGCCACGCTGGCCGGTCTCGGCGTCCTTCAAGTCAGAAAGGAACTCGTTGGCGCTACTCAAGATGATGAAGGTATGCTTGCGCATTTCAGCGGCATTATCGATCTGTCTGAAGGACCAGAAGGTCAGCGATACCACTAGCGCGACCAGCAGGGCCAGGCCCGTAAGCGGAATAACGATTTTACCTGTATTTTCCATGGATGTTTTACCCTGCTCCCGATCTCCCTGAATAGCGATTCTTCGCTCTGGCTGCTGCAAGAAAGGCCCCTTGTCTTTGCCCATTCCCATGAGGAAGCCTGACATGCAAAGCGGTAATCACTTTTGCCTAACATATTAACATTACAGCATCTCTTTCATATGACCTAGGGGTATTTAGACGGCACATTGAACTTCATCAGGAATCCCCACCGAAAAAGTCGCGCAGGGCCTGAAACAGGGCATAGGTGGGGTCAAGAAAACTGATCGCAAAGTACGTTAAGGCTTAGCCTCAACCAAGCTCCTAAGTCTTGCATTCTCCTCGCGCAGTTCCGCTTCCAATGCCTTAGCTGCGGTGATGTCCGAAAAGGTGATTACCACGCCGTCGATCTCGTCCTCCGTGGTGCGGTATGGCATAATGCGCACCTTGAACCAGCGCCTGTCGGCAGTCGTGACCTGCTTCTCCGAAAAAACTAGAGTCCGTAGCGTCTCAAGGGCAGCTTCGGTCATTTCGGAATAAAGCAGGTCGCTCGCGATGTCGCTGAGCGGTCGCCCCAGATCAGCCGGAATCAGCTTGAAAAGTTTGTTCGCCCCAGCCGTGAACCTGCGAATCCGGAGTTCGTTATCAAGGAACACGGTAATTATTTCCGTGCTGTCGAGCAGGTTCCGCATGTCGTTATTCACTCGCGAGAGCTGGCTCATTTTTGCTTGCTGCTCGGCGTTCACCGACTGCAGTTCTTCGTTCATGGACTGCATCTCTTCACCGGAGGTGACCAGCTCCTCATTCAGGGACTGCAGTTCCTCGTTGATGGCTGT
>Ga0316218_1000196_pt1 | contig 91583 bp, 95 predicted proteins | sample TBH18003metaG_FD_203634 | JGI IMG/M metagenome (GOLD analysis project Ga0316218, IMG submission 203634) | Freshwater microbial communities from Trout Bog Lake, Wisconsin, USA - TBH18003 | ecosystem: Environmental > Aquatic > Freshwater > Lake > Hypolimnion/Profundal zone | place: USA: Wisconsin... | reverse complement strand
AAAGTCGGCGTGGGAGCAGGTATTTGCTAGTCAACTTGAGGGATTACCAGTGTTGCGGGTGATCGTGACCCATATGCATCCTGATCATGTGGGTCTCTCACAATGGCTTTGTGAAAAATGGAATGCTGCGTTGTGGATATCCATGACGGATTATTTAACTGCCCAGTGGCTCAGTCATAAAGAGGGTGGTGCAGCTATTGGCGTGCGTGCTGGAAGCGGTGGGTCTGCCGACCATTTTCAGAAGCATGGATTAAGCGCGCCTGAAGATTTAGAAAAAATCCGGGCACGGGCTAATTACTACAGCAACATGGTTCCTGGAATCCCGCGTCAATATCGACGTATTGTGGATGGAGAAAAAATCTCTATTGGCGGGCACGAATGGAAAGTGATCATGGGTTACGGACATGCGCCTGAGCATGCATCCTTATATTGCCAGGAGATTGGGGTATTGATTTCGGGCGATATGTTGTTGCCACGTATTTCTACAAATGTGAGTGTCTACGATGCCGATCCAGATGCTGATCCGCTCGGACTATATTTGGATTCTCTGGATAAATATTTGCCTTTGCCAGATGCAACCTTGGTTTTGCCATCTCATGGCAAGCCTTTTCAAGGAATGAAGCCTCGTATCAATCAGTTGAAAGCGCATCATGAGGATCGCTTGGCTGAGACTCTTGGGGCATGTAAAAAACCGGCACATGCTAGAGAGATCGTGCCGGTTCTTTTTAAACGTGAATTAGATATTCACCAGATGACATTTGCTATGGGCGAGGCTATCGCTCATCTGAATTACCTACTTCGTCGAGGTAAGTTGCATCGCCGGCTTTGCGACGACGGCGTGTTGCGGTTTTCTGCGCAGCAGTAGGTCGGGCAGTTCGTTTGGCTCTGGAGCTCGATTCTTCAGTTGTGCCAGTTGCCGCTGCTCCAGCAGCAGAGACGGCATCACCAAAAGACTTCAGCGCCATCATGGTGGCATGTTGCACTTCTAAACCCTGAATAGTGGATTTAAGGATGTTGAGGTTAAGGTTTAGCCAGTTTTCAACACTCTTAAGATCTTTAATGCGTTTTTCAAGTTCGTCTACATCTAGACCTGGAAAAGCGGCTCCAAATCCTCCGCCAGACTTGGAGGTATCAGTGGTAAACGGAAATTGTCCAGGCATTTGCCCGGCAGCTCCCTGCCCCCACATGGTTTTAAACATCTCAAGACTTTGATTGAATTCAGGAATGGTTCCAAACATATGGGCTCCAGGTTAGATAAATAGTGGCTTTACCAATAGAATAAGGGATTCTAGAGATTTAACACGGTTAAAAATGCAATCTAATGGTTTATCCCAGCCTTATACGCGTGGCCAGGCACTGCCTGAGCTCCTAAAGCAGCGCATCCTTATTTTGGATGGGGCAATGGGTACCATGATTCAGAGATATAAGCTTTCTGAGGCCGATTATCGGGGTCAGCCCGATAACAATCGATTTGATAGTCATCCCAGTGACGTTAAGGGAAACAATGAGCTCTTGGTGCTGACGCAGCCACAAATCATTAGCACCATTCACGAGCAGTATTTGGATGCCGGAGCAGACATCATTGAGACCAATACTTTTGGGGCTACCTCAGTGGCTCAAGAGGATTACAAGATGGCAGGTTTAGCCCGCGAGATGAATGAAGTTTCCGCGCGCTTGGCCCGTGAAGCGTGCAAAAAATACAGTACCCCTGATAAACCGCGTTTTGCCGCGGGCGCGATAGGCCCAACACCGAAGACTGCGAGTATTTCTCCTGAGGTAAATGATCCGGGTGCCCGGAATGTGACGTTCGACGCGTTGCGTGCTTCCTATCGTGAGCAGATTGAAGGCTTATTTGCAGGTGGCGTAGATTTATTTTTAGTGGAAACAATTTTTGACACCCTAAATGCCAAGGCGGCCCTCTTTGCTCTGGATGAATTTTTCGAAGAAACGGGCGAGCGTTTGCCAGTAATGATTTCAGGAACGGTTACTGATGCTTCTGGGCGTATTTTATCGGGCCAAACAGTTGAAGCGTTTTGGAATAGCTTGCGTCATATTAAGCCGCTAACGTTTGGATTAAATTGCGCCTTAGGGGCTGCGTTAATGCGTCCGTATATAGCTGAGCTTGCTCGTATTTGTGATGCCGCAGTTTCTTGTTACCCCAATGCGGGTTTACCCAATCCGATGAGTGATACCGGATTTGATGAAACCCCAGAAATTACCTCTAGCTTGGTAGATGGCTTTGCTAAAGACGGTTTAGTCAATTTAGTGGGCGGTTGTTGCGGTACAACTCCCGACCATATTCGCGCAATTGCGAATGCTGTTGCAAAGCGCAAGCCACGTGCTTTTTACCGCGAAGCTTCAGGGGTAATTGCATGAGCAAGACTGGAAATAAAAAAGTGATGCCAGCAATGAAGCTTTCTGGTTTGGAGCCTTTCAATATCACCGCCGATGTTGGCTTTGTAAATATTGGCGAACGTACAAATGTAACGGGCTCAAAAGCATTTTCCCGCATGATTTTGAATAATCAATTTGATGAAGCGCTTGCGGTTGCAAGACAGCAGGTAGAAAACGGCGCGCAGGTTATTGATATCAATATGGATGAGGCAATGTTAGATTCTGAAGCGGCGATGACACGCTTTTTGAATTTAATTGCATCCGAGCCTGATATTGCTCGGGTACCTATCATGGTCGACTCCTCTAAGTGGAGCGTGATCGAGGCAGGCTTGAAGTGTATTCAAGGTAAGCCCATTGTGAATTCCATTTCCCTCAAGGAAGGGGAAGAGCCCTTTAGAAAACAAGCACGTTTAATTCGTCGTTATGGCGCTGCAAGTGTGGTTATGGCATTTGATGAGGCTGGTCAAGCTGATACCTTTCAACGGAAGACGGAGATTTGCCAGCGTTGCTATGAAATCTTGGTCAATGAAATTGATTTTCCTGCTGAAGATATTATTTTTGATCCTAATATCTTTGCAATTGCAACAGGCATTGAGGAGCACGATAACTATGCTGTAGATTTCATTAATGCTACTCGTTGGATTAAAGAAAATCTTCCCGGCGCAAAAGTTAGTGGTGGCGTTTCTAATGTGAGTTTTTCATTCCGCGGCAATGATCGTGTGCGTGAGGCTATTCATACGGTGTTCTTGTATCACGCAGTTCAGGCTGGCATGGATATGGGCATTGTGAATGCTGGTCAGTTGGGTGTATATGCCGATTTAGATCCAGAATTACGTGAGCGTGTTGAGGATGTTGTGCTCAATCGTTTTAAGGAAAAAGAAGGAAAAACACCTACAGAGCGACTGCTTGATATTGCTGACCAATTTAAGGGTGGCGGGGCTAAACAAGTTGAAAATTTAGTTTGGCGTGAGGCTCCAGTGCGTGAGCGCTTAACTCATGCTTTGGTGCATGGAATTACTGCTTTCATTGAAGGTGACACAGAGGAGTTACGTGCTGAGATTATGGGCTCTGGTGGTAGACCTATTGAGGTTATCGAAGGTCCGCTGATGGATGGTATGAATGTTGTTGGTGACTTATTTGGCGCTGGCAAAATGTTTTTACCTCAAGTGGTTAAAAGTGCGCGCGTGATGAAGCAGGCTGTTGCCTTACTGATTCCTTACATTGAAGAAGAGAAGCGTCAACATATTGCTGCCGGCGGTGAAGCTAAGGCTAAAGGTAAGATTGTCATGGCCACTGTTAAAGGTGATGTACATGACATTGGAAAAAATATTGTCACCGTAGTTTTGCAATGTAACAACTTTGAAGTTGCAAACATGGGTGTGATGGTTCCGTGTGCGGAGATTTTGAAAAGAGCCAAAGAAGAAAAGGCGGATATTGTTGGCCTCTCTGGTTTGATTACACCTTCGCTTGAAGAGATGACGTATGTGGCGCAAGAGATGCAACGCGATGATTACTTCCGAGAGCGTCAAATTCCACTAATGATCGGTGGAGCAACAACATCACGTGTTCATACTGCCGTGAAGATTGCGCCCCATTACGATGGACCGGTAGTTTATGTGCCTGATGCATCGCGTTCTGTGTCTGTTGCCTCTAGCCTGCTTTCTGATGAAAGTGCAAAAAAGTTTATTCAAGATTTGCGCGATGACTACGTGCGCATTCGTGAACAGCATGCCAATAAAAAAGCCCTGCCTACGATTTCATTGCAGGCGGCTCGTAAGAATCGTGAGTTAATTGATTGGTCCGCTTATGTGCCTGAGAAACCAAAATTCATTGGGCGCCGCTTATTTAAAAACTTTGCCCTGAGTGATATTGCTAAATATATTGACTGGACACCATTCTTTCAAACTTGGGATTTAGCTGGAAAGTTTCCCGCCATCTTGGATGATGAGGTTGTGGGTGTTGAGGCTCGAAAGGTGTTTGAAGATGCGAAGGCCTTACTTGATAAATTGATAAAAGGGCAGTGGCTTCAAGCTGATGCGGTTGTTGCTTTTTATCCTGCCAATACTGTGGGTGATGACATTGTCTTGTATAGCGATGAATCTCGTGAGCACCCCTTATTCGTTTGGCATAACTTGCGCCAACAAGCCGAGCGGCCTGTAGTTGATGGCGTTCGTAGGCCTAACCGTTGTTTGGCAGACTATGTGGCTCCAAAAGATTCTGGCGTTGCCGATTATTTAGGTTGCTTTGCGGTGACCACTGGTCATGGTGTTGAAAAGAAGGTGGCTGAGTTTCAGGCCAAGCATGATGACTACAGTGCAATCATGCTCAAAGCTTTGGCTGATCGTTTAGCTGAAGCTTTTGCAGAACTAATGCACCATCGGGTGCGTACTGATCTCTGGGGTTATGCAACAGATGAGGTTCTCAGCTACGACCAAATGGTTAATGAGGAATATCGCGGTATACGTCCAGCGCCTGGATATCCAGCATGTCCAGCTCACGAGGTTAAAGAAGATTTACTTAGGGTGATTGGTTCTGAAGATATTGGTATGACATTGACTGAATCCATGGCTATGAACCCTGCCTCAAGTGTTAGCGGTTTCTACTTGGCACATCCAGATGCGCGTTATTTCAATGTTGGAAAAGTCTCTGTGGATCAAATAGAAGATTTGGCAAAACGTCGCGGAGATTTGGTTGAGAATATCCGCCGCCAGTTGGCTAGCTCGGTTGATTAGTAGTTGATTGCTATTAGGGTCTTAGACGCCCCACATTACAGGCTCGTCTTTTGCTTTGGCTTGTTTCATCAACTCTAAAAATGGGTAAGCCCGTTGCCCCAATCTGTCTGCTAGTTTGGGCTTTTCAGGTTTATCCTCGTTTGCGTCTTTGGCTTGAGATCGCTCTTCAAGATCTTTGAGAATCGCAGTTTCAAGGGTAGTGATGAGCTCTGGCAGTTGTTCTATGGTCAGAATTCCCCTAGATTCGAGAGGGCGACCCAATATATCGAATATTCTCTTGGTCAGATCGGCCAGCATAATGACATCTGGACCCGCTTTGGAGCGAAATTGATAGATCATTTCGATAGCTTACCACCTGATAAACTCACTGTTCTATGTTGTTAACTAATAAAAATCATTTAATTGAAATGTTGAGCGCTGCTCTTCAGGGCATTGCCCAAGAACGTGGCTTAGGGGATGCTCCGCTACCTCGTTTGGAGCGCCCTAAAGCTGTCGATCATGGCGATGTTGCCTGCAATATCGCACTTCAACTTTCTAAAGCCTGGAAGCTCAATCCTCGGGAATTAGCGCAGCAGTTGGTTGAGCGCTTGCAGAAACAGCCTGGCTTCAACAATTTGATAGCCTCTTGTGAGATAGCTGGCCCTGGATTTATTAACTTTCGTTTAGCTAATGCGGCTAAAACGGCGGTAATTCAAGAAATTCTGAGTGCTGGCCCAACGTTTGGCGAGCTTGCCAAGGGTAAAGGGTCTGTAGCAAGCGCCATGATTGAGTTTGTTTCAGCAAACCCCACGGGTCCATTGCATGTTGGTCATGGCCGTCAAGCCGCTTTGGGCGATGCTTTGGCAAATTTATTAGCCACTCAGGGTATTAATGTGCATCGTGAGTTTTATTACAACGATGCTGGTGTGCAGATAGCTAATCTTGCTTTGTCTGTTCAGGCACGCTTACAGGGTTTAAAGCCTGGTGATATCAAGTGGCCGGAGCAGGCCTATAACGGTGAATATATTGCCGATATTGCTGCGGCATATAAGGCAGATCTTGGTTATCGCTCTGATCTATCTGAGCAAGAGCAAATTGAAGCGATTAGGCACTTTGCCGTGACGTATTTACGTAATGAACAAGATATTGATCTAAAAACTTTTGGCGTCAAGTTTGACTGCTATTACCTAGAATCTTCTTTGTATACCGATGGCAGTGTAGGGCAGATTGTTCAAGACCTGCAGGGTATTGGCAAAACCTATGAGGCTGAGGGAGCCCTGTGGTTAAAAACCACGGATGATGGTGACGATAAAGATCGTGTCATGCGCAAAACAGACGGGAGCTTTACCTATTTTGTGCCTGATGTGGCATATCACGCTAGTAAGTGGCAGCGTGGCTTTGAAAAGGTTATCAACGTTCAAGGTAGCGACCATCATGGGACTATTGCCCGTGTGCGTTCCGGTCTACAAGGTGTTGCTCAAAAGCGTGGTTGGGAAATTCCAAAAACCTATCCAGAATATGTTTTGCATAAAATGGTTACCGTGATGCGTCATGGTGAGGAAGTCAAAATCTCTAAGCGCGCTGGTTCCTATGTCACCGTTCGAGACTTGGTAGAGTGGTCTGGTGGAATTACGCCTGAGATGGATGCTGATCAACGTGAGCTGGCATTACAACGTGGTCGTGATGCCGTGCGCTTCTTTTTAATCTCACGCAAAGCTGATACTGAATTTGTTTTTGATATTGATTTGGCGCTGCAGCAAAATGATGAAAATCCCGTGTTTTATGTGCAATATGCCCATGCGCGGATATGCTCAATATTGCAACAGTGGGGCGGAAGCGCTGAGGACTTAAAGTATGCTGACTTGTCTTTGCTACAAAGCAAAGCCTCCGATCATTTATTACGCCGCCTAGCGGAGTATCCAGAAGTGTTGACCGATGCGGCAGCTGAGTTAGCACCACATGCTTTGGCTTTCTACCTTCGTGATTTGGCTGGCGATTTCCATACTTTCTATAACGCTGATCGTGTATTGGTAGATGATCAGGCTTTAAAGTTAGCTCGCTTGGCGCTTTTATCGGCCACTCGTCAAGTCTTAGAAAATGGCTTAAAACTGCTTGGGGTATCTGCACCTGCGAAGATGTAACGTGCAGATCATGAAGTGAAAATGTAAGATGAGGACATGATGAAAAAACCGAATCAACAAACTGGCTTCATGAAGGGCAATAGCTCCGAGTACGGCGGGACTATTCTCGGCTTTATTGTTGGTTTGGGTGTTGGACTTGGCATTGCCTTTGTCATTGCCTTTTACCTTTCTAAAAATACCCCCCAAGAAAGACCGGGCGTAAGAGCCCCCAATCTTCCTTTGGTTATCAAGTCTGGCCCCGCCCCCGCTGAGGGTGAGGCTCCAGCACCAGCAGTGCCCCTTGATTTAAATAGGCAATTACAGGGCAAATCTTCTGCTGCATCTGCAGCCAGTTCTTCTGATCCGATTGGTGATTTAGTAAGGGGTAAAAAATCCGCGGAAGATTCAGCTACTGGCTCTCCACCTATAGCATCAAAAGCAGAACCAATCTATTTCTTGCAAGTGGGTGCATTTAATAAGCGTGCTGATGCCGATGCGCAAAAAGCCAACTTGGCTATTCAAGGAATTCAATCTCAGTTAAGTGAATTAACTAGTGATGGCAATACATTGTGGCGTGTACGCGTTGGCCCTTTTAATACTGTGGAAGATAGCAATACTTTGCGGGATAAGCTAAATGGCATGAGTATTAAATCAACCCTCATCAAATCTAATAAACCATGATTTCATTTCAAAGACGACTTTTTACTTTTTCTGCTCTGGTTCTTTTAAGTGGCTTAGTAAGTGCGCAAAGTACAAAGATTGAAGAGGGTTTTGAATACCGTGTTCTTCCTATTTCTCAACCTGTTGAAACTAAAGGCAAGGTTGAAGTTATTGAATTTTTTTGGTACGGATGCCCACATTGCTATGACTTTGAGCCTGATTTGAGTGCTTGGGTAAAGCGCCAACCTAAAGACGTGGTGTTTCGTCGGGTGCCAGTAGCGTTCCGAGAGGACTTTATGCCACATAATCAACTTTTCTATGCACTCCAGGCAATGGGCAAAGGCGATGCCTTGAATGAAAAAGTAATGTATGCCATGCATAAAGAAAATAAACGTCTTCTCACAGAGCCGGAGATTGCCGATTGGGTTGCCTCACAGGGAATTGATCGCAATACTTTCTTAGCTACTTATCGCTCTTTTGCGGTTGTATCCAAATCCCGTGCAGCTAAAGAGTTAGCCGATGCCTATCGTATTGATGGCGTGCCAACGGTTGTCATGCAAGGTAAGTATGTAACCTCACCTTCAATCGCTGGATCCAAGGCTAAAGCGCTTTTGGTAATGGATTATTTAGAAGAAAAAATCCGCAAAGATAAGTACAAATAACTTTCAGCTTGAGTTAACAAGTCGTTACTTTTAAATCTTAACGAAGCGGCGCACAATCCAAAAGTACAGAGGGTAAGGCAAGATTCTGAGAAATTTTAAGAATCTTGTAAATCTTTTTGGGAAGTGAATATCAAATTCCCCTTTTTGAATCCCTTGCAGAATTTCTGTAGCGGCTTGCTTTGCGGTAATTAAAGCGGGCATTTCAAAATCATTTGTAGCGGTGGCTTCAGTGGCTACAAATCCTGGAGAAATCATATGAACGCTAATACCTTGGGGTAGCAAATCAAAATAGAGAGTTTCGCAAAAATTGATTAATCCCGCTTTGCTAGGGCCGTAGGTCAAGGCTTTAGGTAAGCCACTATAACCCGCTACACTTCCAACAATAGCAATATGACCAGAGCCAGCCTTTAACATATTGGGTAAAACGGCAGCTACGGTACGCATTGGCCCCAATAGGTTGGTATTAATGGTTTTTTCTGCAGCTTCACTAGTTAAGTCATTGGCCCGTATTGGGATGTATACCCCAGAAACAAACAATAACAAATCTATCCCGCCCCAGTTATCCAGAATGGTTTTATAGGCTGCTGTAATTTCCAGTGGATTGGTGACATCAACAGGGATGATTAAAGATTGATTTGCTGCTGCTATTTTGGCTATCTCAATTAGTCGCTCAACTCGACGTCCCGAAAGCGCAACTTTTGCCCCTGCTAGAAGCAAGTTTTGTGCACAGGTTTCCCCAATGCCGCTAGAGGCGCCCACTACCCAGACGCGCTTACCGGAGAAGTTGTTGATACCTGCTTGATTCATGCGCTAAGACCGTTCATGCCACGTGAATTGGCTTTATGGCTCAGGGTAAATTGCACCACGTCAATATTGCGCTCAGAAAATCCGACTGCGCAATATAAGAGATAAAAATTCCAAAGGCGAATAAAGGCTTCATCAAATCCAAGATTTTTCACATCTGCAATTTTGTTATTAAAGGCGTCTCGCCAAATGCAAAGCGTTTTGGCATAGTCAATACCAAATGCAAAGTGTGAATCTATTTTTAGCCCTGCCCGTTCTGCACCAGCCTTAAAACTGGAAATGGATGGCAGCATGCCGCCTGGAAAAACATACTGCTGAATAAAGTCAGTGCTATTACGATAGCGATCAAATAAATCTTCGGCAATCACAATGGTTTGAATACAGGCCTTGCCGCCAACCTTAAGTCTTTTCGAGATGGTTTGAAAATATTCTGGCCAATGCTTTTCACCAACCGCTTCAAACATTTCTACAGAAGCAATGCCATCAAATTGCTCTTGGCAATCACGATAGTCTTGTAGTCGCACCTCAAAGGCTGGTGAACCCTCTTTTGTTATTTGATACTCTTGTAGACGAGCTTCTGCAAAAGCTTTTTGCTCGGTGGAAAGTGTCAGGCCGGTGATCTTGTGATCATTACGCAGGGCTTCTTCCATGACGCCGCCCCAGCCGCATCCAATTTCTAAAATGTTATCGCCAGGGTTTAAATTTAATTGCTCAAGAATGCGGAGAATCTTGGCCCTTTGGGCATCAGCAAGAGTTTGTTTATCTCCTTGTGAAAACCAGGCGCTAGAGTAGCTCATCGTAGGGTCTAGCCATAAAGCGTAAAAAGCATTACCTAGGTCGTAATGAGCATGAATATTTTTTCGGCTTCCCGCTTTGGAATTATCTCTGAGCCAGTGCTTAAGGCGGTACATCAATGAGCCAAGCTTACTCCCATAAATTACCCTCTCTAAGATGGATCGATTTTGGATGGCAATCTCCAAGACGGCCTTCAGATCCGAAGTATTCCACTGTCCTCGAATATAACTTTCTGCAAAACCAATATCGCCATGAGAAAGGACCTGTTTAAATACTGACCAATCCAATATTTGAATTTCGGCACTAGGTTTGCTATCGATATCGCCAAATTTTTTGACTTCACCATTTGGTAATGTAAGCTTCAAGTAGCCAGTTTGCAGCTTTGATAGCAAACGTAATAATGTTTCTGTGCTTAGGCGATGTGGGTTGTGGGCTCGATTGATTTCTGAACCCTGTCTTTGGGGTCTTGAGAAAATCAGGCGGGAAAGTAAGGATTGACCGGGACGATTCATTTGCTGACTTCAAATTTAGGGGGTGTAGGCTTTGAGTGAAAGGGTACACCTTTTAGCCACAATTTCAATGCCTGCCAATGGATTCTAAACATGACTCCTACGCTCATTAGGGGGTAGCGTAAGAAGGCCAGATATAAGGACGAGCGTGTTAAGGGTTGACTGATTCCACTAATACTCGTGGTGATGATGGGCAATCCATCTTCATGGAGTTCAATTCGAGAAACCAGGTGGGTTTTTGAATGGCTTTCTTGGGGGAATAAAAACCGAAAATGGTATTCACCTCGTATCTCACAAAAAGGGGAGACGTGAAATACTTTATTGCTCACTAGAGTTTCGCCAGAGTGCAATACTTGGCCAGAATCTTTGTGGAGTAAATAACAGTGACGTTCCCCAAAGGTATTGTTCACTTCAGCTAAAACAGCTTGGACTTGGCCATCTTTTCTTGTGCAAACCCAAAAGCTTACTGGGTTAAAGACATATCCCAGCACCCTTGGAAAAGTTTGTAACCAAATTTCTCCATCGGGAATAAGAATTTGGTTTTCTCGTAAGATTTCTTCTATCCATGGAAGGCAGTCGTTAGAGCCCCTCCCATGATCTTTATCAAAAAAAGCGAATAACTTATTTTTGTTATCACCCAATCCATGTTTACTGAGTAAATTAGCTTGCATGTTTCTAGTGCGCATTGGAATGGAGACGGTGAAGACCCCGTATCCAAATGCATTCTTAGCAGGGCGCCAACGTTGGTGCTTAACAAGGCCGAAATTAATAGCTACTTGATGCATTTATCGAACGTCTTGTGTAGAGTTGGATGCTGCTGGAGAGTGAATGCTCTCGAGTAAATCTTTTGCGACTAACTCTCCCGAGCGCAGGCCATCCTCATGAAAGCCAAAGCCCGTCCATGCTCCGCAATACCAAATTGAATGATTGCCCTGAATGAGTGGTAATTCTTTTTGAGCCTGAATAGCACACATATCAAAGACGGGGTGAGCATAATGAATCTCTGCATGAACCAGTTTATAGTCAGGCTCAGTAAGGGGATTCAGACTCACAATGATTGGTGTCTTCGCCAGTGCTTCTGGTAAAGGCTGCAAACGATTAATAAAATAATTGACGCTGACATGTTGTTTTGATGTTGGGGATACACCAGATTTAGCAGTGTAATTCCAGGCTGCCCAACAATGCTCAGCTTCAGGCAAGAAGTTCCTGTCCGTATGAAGAAGGGCACGATTCTTTTGGTATGGAATTGCGGCTAATATATTTCTGGCATCTTGATGGATGCCATGTACTAAATCTAAGGACTGATCGCTATGACATGCCATTACTACTTCATCGAACCATGCTGAACCATTTGAACCAATGACTTCAACTTGGGGTTGATCATCTGTGCTGGCATTAACGCGCACCACAGCATCGCGAGTGATTGTGACTTGATGCTGTTCAAGAATATTTACGAGGCGTTTGACATATTCACGTGAGCCACCTGCGACGGTTAGCCATTGCGGTCGATTTTGGATTTGCAGTAAACCATGGTTGTGACAGAAGCGCACCATCGTATGGATTGGGAATTCCAGCATTTGCTCTACCGAGCATGACCAAATTGCGCCAATCATGGGAAGAAAGTAATTTTCCTTGAAGCTTTTACTAAAGCGATGGCGATTTAAAAAATCAGCAATACATTCATCAGGCTCTAAAAATTCTTGATCTGCGCCAATCTTTTGATGTGCAAGCTCAGTTGCTAGTTTATTAAAACGCAAGATGTCATAAGCCATCCTCCAGAAGGAGAGTGATAACAGATTAGATCTTTGACCAAAAAAGGAATTTAGATTATTCCCTGCCCATTCAATTTTCTTTTGTTTTCCGGATTTTTTAGTTGCTTCTATAGATACCGAGAAGGACATTTCAGAATCAACAACAGGCGCATGAATTTCCTCAAAAAGGCGTACGAGGCGAGGGTAGGTTTTGCGATTGAATACTAAAAATCCAGTATCTACCCCATGAGTAATTTTTCCATCGGGAGTTTCTAAAGAGAAATCTACGGTATTGCTATGGCCGCCAATATGATCCCCGCTTTCATAAACGGTAATTTCAATACTCGGATCTTGTCTGAGTGCATAAGTACATCCAAGACCAGAAATTCCAGCTCCAATGATTGCAATCTTTTTCTTTCCCACTAATTTCTCTCTTCTAATAATTTTTCAATCGCGCCCGTCACGCTTTCACTAGTGGGCTTGGTGATGCTGCCAAATGAATCTACGACATTACCATTTCGGTCAATTAAATATTTGTAGAAATTCCACTTTGGCGTTGTGCCAGTTTTGGCGATGAGCATCTTGAATAAAGGGTTTGCATTGGCTCCGCTCACAACGCTTTTTGCGAACATTGGGAACTTAACATCATAGGTATTTTTACAAAAGTCAGCGATTTCTTTATTGTTGCCAGGCTCTTGTTGTCCAAAATCATTAGAAGGAAAGCCGAGAACTACAAAACCTCGATTTTTGTATTTGGCATAAAGCTTCTCTAGACCTTCATACTGACTGGTAAAGCCACAATAGCTGGCAGTATTAACCACCAAGATAACTTGTCCTTGGTACTGGCATAAGTTTTGGGGTTGCTCATCCTGCAGGCGAGGGAAGGTATGCGAAAGCAAGGGGCTGCAGGATGTGGGGGCAGCGATTGCCTGGCTCATTGTGAATGGTAAAAGCATAAGGGTAAAAATCCATAGTACGAAAAAGCGCATGATGTAATGCCTTGTTGTTGGTCTTGGGGTGTGCACCAGTCTAAGACATTCTGGGGATTATCGTTGGGCGTGCTTCAATGCCATTAATATTGAGTGATGAACACATTGTCCCCGCCATCTTTTGAGTCTAAAGTTTGCCATCTTGATGATTTGCAGGCTCGTATTGCGAAGCTTCCGCGACCTCTCGTATTTACAAACGGAGTTTTCGATATCCTGCATCGTGGGCATGCTACTTATCTTGCTCAAGCGCGTGAGCTAGGGGCAAGTTTGGTTGTTGGGGTCAATTCTGATGCTTCTGTGAAGATGCTGGGAAAGGGTGACGATAGACCGATTAATTCTGAAAGTGATCGCCAAGCGCTATTGGCTGCCTTGGCTAGCGTTGATCTTGTTGTTCAATTCACCGAGCAAACGCCCGTAAATCTGATCGCGAAAATTCGCCCGGATATCTACGTTAAGGGCGGAGATTACGAGATTGATTCTTTAGAAGAAAGTCGACTTGTAAAAACTTGGGGTGGAAAGGCAGTTGCCATTCCCTTTATTTATGAGCGCTCTACAACCACCTTGCTTGGTCGCATTCGTTCTTAGGGGTTTTGTAATAGCCAAGCCCAAATCCCACGAAGAACCAGATTCTCAGTGGTGTCAACTAGCGGCAGGAGCGGGTCAGTCAGTTTTTTGAGTTCCACCGCCAAAACTTTACTGTTGCCACCATCTAGGCAAATATTCCCAATAGGATGATGCATCCCTTTAGCAAGTTGTAGTGCTCGTAAGATTGCGCCAACTTGGGCTGCTTCACACCCTTCTGCTATGGCGTTATTGGTATTAAGGCCAAAAGCAAGAGATGGCGTTGAATCATTAACCTTCATAGCTAGAGGGAGTTGCGCCGTATTGCTTTGAAGGCTATCTAGCATCAAGCTGAGGCCTGGAAGTATCCAGCCGCCGTAGTGAACCCCATTGCCACCTAGTAAGTCGATTGTGGTGGCGGTACCAGCATTGATGATTAGCGTATTGGTATTGGATAGGGCGCGGGCGCCAATTACGGCTGCCCAGCGATCGGCGCCAAGTTTGGTGGGATCTTCATATAGAGTCCGCATTCCCTTGTATTGACTATTTCCGCTAAATTGTTTCCATGAAACATCCTCCCACTGAGGAAAGAGGGTCTGGAGCTTGTTGATTGCAGCAGTGCCTGCAACGCAACAAAAACCGATGGCAGCTGGTTTAGGTATTGTTTTTGCAATGTAATCAGCCAACTCGGCACAGTGGGCTGGTGATTGGAGGGATTTACTGCTGATAGAGCCAGAATAAGACCATAATTTTTTATTGCGATCAGAGGGGTTTTGGGTTGATTCAACCGCTGCCCATTTCAGGCGTGTGTTTCCTATGTCAAATAGCAGATAAAGACTCATGATTGAACTCGCATAGAAACGTCACCCGCATGGATTGCGAGCATTTTCCCGTTTTGGTTCAAGATAAGCGCGCCAGTACTATTTACGCCGAAAGCTTGACCATAAACAGATTCTTTACCCGTCCCGGTAATATTTACCACCAGATCCTTGTAGGCATCCCACTCATTCCATTGGGTTTGGTACGCTTTAAATCCATCCTGTTCAAATTCGGGCAAATATCTTTCAAAGGCTTCAATAAGCTTTAGCCAAAAAAATTCAATATCTGGGAGCTGGGTATTTGCTTGTTGCAATTGGTCAACTGCGCTTACTTTTTGAGTTGATGAGTCCTTTAGGCGGTTTTCAATGGATGGGGCATTGCGTAAGTTCAGGCCTACCCCAATGACCATCCAAGTGGGATCATTGGCTTTAGCCTGGCCACCCTCTATTAATATGCCGCCGAGTTTGGAATTGTTTAGCAATAAATCATTAGGCCATTTGAGTCGCAGACCTTGTTCATAAAGTTGAGATTGTTCAAGATCGAGTGCTGCGGCAATTCCGGAGATAACCGCTAGACCCACCACCAGACTTAGGCCGGATAGTTCTCCAGGACTTTTTTGGAATGGGTAGGCATAAGAAAAGCACAGAGTGTCATTCGGGTTAGCTATCCATGATCTGCCAGCTCTCCCCTTGCCCGCGGTCTGTTTATGGGCAATTCGGGCAATAGGATCCGTTAATTGACCTGCGCGCCAACGTACCAATAGATCGTCATTGGTAGATTGTGTTTCTGCCGCTCGTTCAAGAATGCAATTCATGCTCATTTCGCCATTGTAGAAAGGTCTGACCTAGAATTAGGGAATGCATCAAGAAGATCAGCGTCCACGTAAGTTTATATGGCCCCATCAGGCCATGCCTTTAGCTAGGGCTATCAGCTTAAGTTACGCCTTATTGATCTTATATGTCAGTTTGAACCCCTTTGATTTTGATTTTCAGAATGGGGTTTCATTTTGGGCGTGGTTAGATGCCCCTTTGCCTCGGTTTATTACTCTTTTTGATGTTTCCGTCAATATTCTTGCTTATATCCCTTTGGGTTTCTTGTTGGTATTTGCCGCCTACCCCCGTTGGCGTAATTTTGTCGCACTGGGGATTGCCATCACCTTTGGTGCTGTTTTGGCTTTTAGTGCTGAAACTCTCCAAACCTGGTTGCCAACCCGTATTCCAAGCCAAACGGATTGGTGGGCCAATGTTCTAGGCACTTTGCTTGGGGGCCTGCTAGCCATTCCTCTGGGTCCTCAATGGTTATCCGGTAGCGCTATACGTCGCCGCTTTGATAAATGGTTTGGCTTAAATTGGACGGCCTGCGCGCTATTCCTCTTATTTCCTTGGTCGCAAATTTATCCACAAAGCTCCTGGTTGGGAACAGGGGTATGGGGCCATCATTTTTTTGGATCCATTGATTGGGGAACTACGGCGATTAATCAGGTGGCTCAGGAGACCTTGATTACGGCTACTTGCTGGTTAGGCACAGGCTTACTGTTGTCGCTTGGTATGCGTACTAAAGCGCTTCAATGGCGCATCCTAAATGGCCTTCTTTGCCTCACGGTGCTTCTCAAAATCTTGTTTACAGGCCTTCAGTTTGGGGTGGAATTTAGTTTTCTTTGGCTAACCACTGGCGCCCTATGGGGTATGGTCATGGGCAGCGTAATTTTGAAATGGGCCCTTCAACTGTCAAATACCGCCAAATTTTGCATGGCCTTGTTCTGTCTTATTAGTGCCACGATCGCTGTGAATCTTTTGCCCGATAATCCTTACTTTATATTGATCATGCGACATTGGCGACAGGGTCGTTTACTGCACTTTAATGATCTTATGCAGTGGGTTTCAGTAGTATGGTTGCCTATGGCTTTATTTTGGGCCATTCGAGATAAATTGATCTATGAGTCCCACCCCTAACTTATTGATGGATATGAGCTTCCAACACCACTTATTTTTTTGTTTGAATGAGCGCAGTAATGGCGAAGATTGTTGTGCGCAACATAATGCGTTTGCCTTGTTTGAGTATGCAAAAAATCGCGTAAAAGAGCTTGGCCTCGCCGGTCCAGGAAAGGTTCGCGTAAATAAAGCAGGCTGTTTAGATCGTTGTGCTGATGGCCCCGTGTTAGTAATTTATCCAGAAGGTATCTGGTACACATTGGTAGACGCAGAAGATGTCGAAGAAGTTATACAGTCTCACTTAATTCAGGGGCGCACAGTAGAGCGTCTTCAGTTAGTTTAGAAAGTAGCGTCATGAATAGCCGTACAAAATTAATTCACATTGATGGTGTGGTTGGTCAGATTGAGATGTCTATCGACCTTCCTGATGAATTGAAAATTAATCCTGATTTTGCGGTTCGTGGATTGGCTTTAGTTGCTCACCCTCACCCACTGATGGGCGGCACGATGGACAATAAAGTAGCCCAGACCATTGCGCGCACGTTCAATCAATTGGGCTATATCAGCGTCCGCCCTAATTTTCGTGGAGTGGGCGGAACAGCAGGTGTGCACGATGATGGCGTGGGTGAGTTAGATGATTTACTGCATGTTACGGATTGGATGCGTACGCCTTCGAGCTGGGCTCAATTTGCAGCAACCCAAGACCAGACTTGGATTGCCATGGCAAATGCTCTTCCATTAGTGGTTTCTGGATTTTCATTTGGTAGTTTTGTGGGCAGTCATCTGGTGCAGCGTTTAGCCGAACTAGGGCGCCCAGCAGAGCGATTGGTGATGGTTGGCAGCGCTGCTGGTAAGTGGGTGTTAGCCCAAGTCCCAACGGATACGATTTTGATTCATGGCGAAGTGGATGAAACGATTCCATTGACTGATGTATTAGATTGGGCGAGACCTCAAGAACTTATTGTTCAAGTTGTACCAGGTGCCGATCACTTCTTTCATCGTCGCTTGCATTGCATACGCAACGTTATTACGGGTGCATGGTTGGGGATGCCTGACCATCGCAAAAATTAAAGATACAGGAGTAAAAACCATGACTGAAGAAAAATCCCTCATTGAATATCCGTCTATATTTCCAATCAAGGTGATGGGTAAATCTCACCCGGACTATCTTCCTGCGATCTTGCATATTGCACATCAATTTGACCCCGTGTTTGATGAGAGTAAGGTTGAGCAAAGACCTTCAAAAGATGGAAACTATTTAGGTATCACCTTGCCAATTAACGCGACAAGCAGAGAGCAGTTGGATGAGCTTTATCGAACTTTATCTACCCACCCAATGGTCAGTATGGTTTTATAAAGCTCTATGACAATTGCTTATTAAATGACGATCTTAGTAAAGCATCTAGGTCTTGCAGATTACGCTTCAACATATGAAGCAATGCGATTATTTACGCAGCAAAGAACCAGTGATACCCCTGATGAGATTTGGATCTTAGAACACCCCCCTGTCTTTACGCTTGGGCTTGCGGGCGACGCAAGTAATCTGCACTCCCCTACCAATCAAATTCCTCTGGTACAGGTCGATCGAGGTGGTGAAATTACCTATCATGGCCCTGGGCAAATCGTCGTATATCTTTTGTTGGATCTTCGCCGTTTATCTATCTTTGTTAAAGAATTGGTTTCCCGAATAGAGCAGGCTGTGATCGATACCCTCGCTGATTTTGGACTTTTGGCTGAGCGACATCTTGGCGCCCCAGGCATTTATGTGGCAAATCAAGATGGGCTTGCGTTGGAATGGCGCGGAGCAAAAATTGCTGCTTTGGGCCTAAAAGTGTCAAAAAGCTGCTCTTATCATGGCTTAGCACTCAATGTGGCAACAAATCTCGAGGCTTTTGGACGTATTCATCCCTGCGGATATGAGGGTTTGAAGACGGTTGATATGCAAACACTCGGGATCAAGGACAATATAGAGATTATTAGTCAAATGCTTTTAGGGCATTTACAAAAGCAACTTATTTCATCATGACCATAGATAAAACAGAAAAAGAGACAAGCGTAGAAGTCCGGCAGGATTTAAATTACGACGCTTCTCGCAAGCAGAAGTCGAGTGAGAAAACTGCACGCATTCCTATCAAGATAGTTCCATTGGAGCAGGTGCTCAAAAAACCTGATTGGATTCGGGTGAGGGCTGCGTCTGGTAATTCGCGTTTCTCCGAAATTAAAAAGATTTTGCGTGAGAATGAATTAGTAACTGTCTGTGAGGAAGCAAGTTGCCCTAATATTGGCGAATGCTTTGGCAAAGGTACTGCTACCTTCATGATCATGGGCGATAAATGCACTAGACGCTGCCCTTTTTGTGATGTGGGTCATGGGCGCCCAGACCCCCTAGATCAAAAAGAGCCTGCTAATTTAGCGCGTACTATTGCTGCATTAAAACTGAACTATGTGGTGATTACTAGCGTGGACCGTGACGATTTGCGTGATGGTGGTGCCATGCATTATGTAGATTGCATTTCTCAATCAAGAGAGCTGTCACCTACTACACGTATTGAAGTATTGGTTCCGGATTTTCGTGGGCGCTTAGACAAGGCTTTGGATATTTTTTCACAGCATGCGCCGCAAGGATTGCCTGATGTTATGAACCATAACTTAGAAACAGTACCTCGCTTGTATAAGCAAGCGCGTCCAGGTGCGGATTATGCGCATTCGCTCAAGCTCTTAAAGGATTTTAAAGAGCGCTTTCCCGGTATTCCCACTAAGAGTGGTTTGATGGTTGGTTTAGGTGAGACGGATGAAGAGATTTTAGATGTCATGCGTGATATGCGTGCGCACAAAATAGATATGTTAACTATCGGCCAGTATCTAGCTCCATCAGGGCATCATTTACCCGTACAGCGCTATGTTCATCCTGATGTCTTTAAGCATTTTGAAGAAGAGGCTTATGCAATGGGCTTTTCGCATGCTGCCGTTGGTGCGATGGTTCGCTCTAGCTACCATGCAGATCAACAGGCGCATGGGGCGGGAGTTGTCTAAGGTTAGCGTACTGAAAAGCTGCTTAGTAGTTGCAGCTTTATTTTTATGTGTGGCTTGTAGCCCTAAATTAGATTGGCGAACGGTCCAATCTCCTCAAGAGGGTTACGTTGCATTATTTCCAGGTAAGCCCGATAAGCTTGAGCGTCATATTCAATATCAAGATCAAGAGCTTCTTCAAACCTTAGAGGCCATCAAAATTGATCGTGATATTTATTCAATTAGCGCTCTACATCTGAATCAAGACCAAATTGGTCTTATGCCCCAACTGCTCAGTCAGCTAAAAGATAATCTTTTAAAGGGGGTTAGAACGGATGATTCCAGTCCGATGACTACACCATCCTATTTTCAGACAGTAGATCGCCAGCGTTTACCCGTTGAAGATTATTTTTTAGAGCTCAAATCCCAGGATGTCCCGTCGCAAGCGATGCGTGTGCGTTGGGTTGTAAGAAAAAATCCAAGCAAAGGCGCTTGGATTTATCAGGTTTCCGTATTGCACCAAGAACCTGTGGTGACTAATGTTAAAGAATTCTTTTCTCAAGAGGCATACGCAAACTTTTTCGAGGAATTTCACCCCGATTAGTGAGTTATTCCCTCACTTGAGCTGAAGTCTTGATAAATACCAGTATTTGAATACTGGTATTAAGAGCTGCCTTTTTCTAAAGCCGCTACTTTTGCCTCTAATGCTTCGAGCTTCTCCCTAGTCTTAGAGAGTACCTTGGACTGCAAGTCAAACTCTTCCCGAGTCACGAGATCCATTTTCTGAAAACCTTGGTTCATCATTGCGCGCACACTCTTTTCAATATCTTGTGCTGGTGAATTGCGAATAGCGTCGCCAACCTTGTTTTGCATATCGCTGGCAATACGTTGAATTTGTTCGAGGATTTCGCCTGGTTTTTGCATGATGGTAGATAACCGTTCTAAAAAGAGTTGCGTAAAAGACACACTTTACATTTTAAGTTGAGGCTGAAAAAGTGTCCAAAAAGGCCTCAAATCGGGGAAATTGTCATAAATTCACACTTCTGGTGCAGTATTTAGCACTAAATAAGTGCATAAGCATTAATAAGGGGAATGGTTAGAAATCAAAAAAGGTCCAAACATTCATCATCGACCCATGCAATAAAGCATTTAAACCATTTTTTATTACAACCAGTAAGGAGCATTTTATGAAATCTTTTCAAAAGACAGCAATCTCTGCAGTAGCAGCAGGTTTGTTGGCGGTAGCGTCAATGTCAGCCTTTGCTGATGAAGCGCCTGCAGCAGATGCAGCAGCACCTGAAGTTAGCCCTATTACTGCTAACGTTACTGTAACCAATAACTACATCTATCGTGGTTTGTCACAATCAAACTACAAACCAGCTATTCAAGGTGGGTTTGATTATGCTCATGAAAGCGGTTTCTACATTGGTAACTGGAACTCATCAATTAGCTGGGTTTCTGATGAAAAGCTTGCAACCAGCGCTCCAATCGAGATGGACTTCTACGGCGGCTTCAAGAAAGAATTGATCGCTGAAGGTTTTGCTTCTGACGTAGGTCTCTTGCAGTACTACTACGCAACTAGCGGTATCAGTACTGCTAGCGGCTATGTGAACCCAAATACAACTGAAATCTACGTTGCTCAAAATGCCACTTTTGGTCCTGTTACTGGGTTCTTGAAGTTCTCATACGCCCTTAGCAATACTTTCGGTACAGCCAGCAGTACTGGGTCTAACTACTCCGATTTAACTGCAAACTACGACACAGGTTTCTATGGTATTACTTTAAATGGTCACTTTGGTTATCAAAAGATTGCCGGTCAATACATACAGGCTGGTCAAGCTTCAGCTAGTTATGCTGACTGGAAGGTGGGTTTAACTAAAGACTTCGGTGGTGGCTTATCTGCATCAGCAGCTTATGTAGGCACCAATGTTAAACAAGGTAGCGGTAATTATTCTGGTGTATATGCTTATCCATCACCATCAGGAAGAAATCTTGGCGGTCAAACAGGTCTAGTTTCTTTAACTAAAACTTTTTAATTATTTCCCTGAACGGAGAAAAGTATGAAATTAATTACCGCAATCATCAAGCCCTTCAAGCTTGACGAAGTGCGCGAAGCTCTCTCAGAAGTGGGAGTTTCGGGCATCACCGTCACTGAAGTTAAAGGCTTTGGTCGTCAAAAAGGTCACACCGAGTTGTATCGCGGTGCCGAGTATGTTGTTGATTTTTTACCGAAGGTAAAAATCGAAGCTGCTGTTGAAGACGGCATCTTGGAGCGTGCGATTGAAGCAATTGAAAAAGCCGCGCGTACTGGCAAGATTGGTGATGGCAAGATTTTTGTCTCCCCAGTTGAGCACGTCATTCGTATTCGCACCGGTGAAACCGGCGCGTCAGCACTTTAAAGAGAGGTTCAAAATGTTAACTTGGATGAAAAAACTCCTAGCTGGAAGTGCGATGGCCTTGGCTATCGGTACAACTGGCATTATGGTTACTTCACCAGCTTTTGCTGATGAGGCTAAACCAGCAGCTTCTGCTCCAGCAGCAGCTTCTGCAGCTGCCGCTGCACCTGCAGCTCCAGCTGCCGTGCCTAACAAAGGCGATACCGCTTGGATGTTGATTTCTACAGCTTTAGTGCTGTTGATGACACTTCCTGGTTTGGCTTTGTTCTACGGTGGCTTGACACGTAGTAAGAATATTTTGTCTATCTGTATGCAGTGCTTCATGATCTTTTCAGTAATTACCGTGTTGTGGGCCCTTTATGGCTATAGCATCGCCTTTACTGAGGGTGGGGCATTCTTCGGCGGATTAGATCGACTCTTCTTGGGTGGAATGACTCCAGACTCAGTTGCAGCTACCTTTAGTAAGGGTGTTGTTATTCCTGAGTATGTGTTCATGGCTTTCCAGGCAGTATTCGCTACGATCACTTGCTGCTTGATCATTGGTTCCTTTGCTGAGCGCGCTAAGTTCTCTGCAATCTTGGTATTCATGATCATTTGGTTCACATTTAGCTACTTGCCAATCGCTCACATGGTTTGGTTCTGGCCTGGTCCTGATGACATCAAAGATGCTGCTTCACTTGATGCAATGACAGCCCGTGCTGGTTGGTTGTTCCAAAAGGGTGTGCTTGACTTCGCTGGTGGTACCGTTGTTCATATCAACGCTGCTATTGCTGGTTTAGTAGGTTCATTCGTCATCGGTAAGCGTTTGGGTTATGGTAAAGAAGCAATGAAGCCACATAACATGGTTTATGTAATGACTGGTGCCGCTCTCTTGTGGTTCGGTTGGTTTGGTTTCAATGCTGGTTCAGCACTCGAAGCAAACGGTAGCGCAGGCTTGGCATTCGTAAATACTTATTTAGCAACAGCTGCTGCAGTATTGAGCTGGTCATTTGCTGAATGGGTTCACAAAGGTAAGCCATCCATGTTGGGCGGTGCATCTGGTTGCGTAGCTGGTTTGGTTGCTATTACTCCTGCTGCTGGTTTTGTTGGCCCAATGGGTGCATTGGCAATCGGAGCTGCTGCTGGCCTAGTTTGCTTATGGGGTGTTACTGGTCTCAAGAAAATGTTGGGTTCAGACGACAGCTTGGACGTATTTGGTGTGCATGGCGTAGGTGGTATTTTGGGTGCATTGTTAACCGGCATTTTTGCTGATCCAGCTTTGGGCGGCACAGGTGTTTGGGATTATGTTGCTAACGCTGTTACTCCTGATTACTCTATCTCCAGCCAATTATGGATTCAGGCTCAAGGTGTAATCACTACTGTTATCTGGTCTGGCGTAGTTTCTTTCATTGCCTTCAAATTGATCGACATGGTTATTGGTTTACGTGTCAAAGAAGATGAAGAGCGCGAAGGTTTGGACATCAGCTCACATGGCGAGTCCGCTTACGAGTCTTAATCGGTAGATTTACCCCTCACCGGGCGACTTTGGTTAGTTGCCTGGTTTTTAAGCGCGGGATTCTTGGATCCCGCGTCTTTCTTTTAAAAATCTTACAATGGTGATATGGTCCCACATCTCATCACTGCCCTTAGCGGTCCCTTGCTCGATCTCGAGTCCAAGGTATTAGAAGCAACTCCAGCCATTGAGCGTTGGTTTAGGCTTGAATGGCAAGAACATACTCCGCCTTTTTATTGCTCGGTAGACTTACGCAATGCTGGCTTTAAGTTAGCCCCAGTGGATACCAATCTTTTCCCTGGCGGTTTTAATAACCTATCCCCCCAAATGCTGCCGTTGGCAGTCCAGGCTGCAATGGCCGCGATTGAGAAGATCTGCCCTGAGGCTAAAAATCTTCTCTTGATCCCAGAACGCCACACTCGTAATACTTTTTATTTGCAAAATATTGCACGTCTTTCGTCAATTTTGCGTCAAGCTGGTTTAAATATTCGTCTAGGCACTTTGTCTGATGAAATTAAAAAGCCGACTTGGATTGAGCTACCAGACGGTAACCGTCTTTTGATGGAGCCTTTGTCGCGTACAGGGCTTAAAAAACAGCGCTTGGGCCTTAAAGATTTTGACCCTTGCTCTATTTTGTTAAATAACGATTTATCAGCAGGTATCCCTCCAATTTTGGAAAACTTGCATGAGCAATATCTTTTGCCGGGACTGCATGCTGGTTGGCATGTTCGTCGCAAGTCAGCACATTTTGCAGCTTATGATGATGTCGCAAAAAAGTTTGCTAAATTTATCAATATTGATCCATGGATGATTAATCCGTACTTCACGAGCTGCTCGAATGTCAATTTTCATGAGCGCAAAGGTGAGGATGAATTACAAACTGCGGTAGAGCAAGTGCTTAAGAAAACTGCAAAAAAATATCGTGAATACGGTATTAAAGAAAAACCTTATGTGGTTGTTAAGGCTGATGCGGGTACCTATGGCATGGGCGTGATGGTGGTGAATGATCCAGCTCAGCTCAAAGGTTTAAATCGCAAAGATCGCAATAAGATGAGTGTGGTCAAAGAGGGTTTAGAAGTCAGTGATGTGTTGATTCAGGAAGGTGTTTACACCTTTGAAAAAGTAAATGAGGCAGTAGCAGAGCCAGTGGTGTACATGATTGATCGTTATGTCATTGGAGGCTTTTATCGCGTTCACACTGACCGTGGCCCAGATGAGAATTTGAATGCTCCCGGCATGCATTTTGTGCCTTTGGCATTTGAGCAAAATTCGATGCCAGATTTGGGTGCTAAGCCTGGTAGTGCAGCTCCAAATCGCTTTTATCTGTATGGTGTTGTTGCGCGTTTGGCTTTGCTTGCAGCATCGCTTGAGCTTGAGCGTACAGATCCAAATGCAGAATCTGCATGAATCTGATGCTCGCTTACCTAAGTCAATAAAAATGGATTTTTTATTCATTGCCGATCCGCTTGAATCTTTTAAGGTGAATAAAGATTCCACTCTAACAATGATGCGTGTGGCACAGGAAGCTGGACATCGGTTGTGGTTTTGCCAGAGCAAAAATATTTTGTGGCGAGATAATTTAGTGGTGGCTGATTGTCAGGGTTTAGTGATTAAGCCATCGGGAACTTCTTGGTTTGAGGTGGGTGAAAATGAAGGCCGCCCACTGAATGCTTTTGCTGGGGTCATGATGCGAACTGATCCCCCATTTGATATCGAATACCTTAATACCACCTGGTTGCTTTCAGCTGCGCTCAGGCAGGGCGCAAGAGTATTTAATAGTCCAGCGGCTATACGTGATCATTCTGAAAAACTATCGATTACGGAGTTTTCTCAGCTTATTCCGCCAACAGTCGTTACGCGAGAATTAAGTGCTATTGAAGCTTTTCATCATCAGCATCGCGATATTGTGATTAAGCCTCTTGATGGCATGGGCGGCATGGGAGTGTTTAGAGTCGGTGCCGATGGCTTAAATTTGGCCAGCATTGTGGAAACTTTGGGTGAGAATGGTGCAAGAACTTTAATGGCCCAACGCTTCTTGCCAGAGATTGCGCAGGGCGATAAGCGCGTGCTCATTATCGGTGGAGAAGTGGTGCCTTTTGCTTTGGCACGCATCCCCCAGGGAAGTGAAATTCGCGGTAATCTTGCTGCCGGTGGTAAAGGCGTTGCAATGCCTTTAACTGACAATGAAATGAAGGTTGCCCAAGAGTTGGCACCAATTTTGAATGAACGTGGTTTATTTTTAGTTGGACTAGACTTAATTGGTGGCTATGTCACCGAAATTAATGTCACCAGCCCCACCTGCTTTGTTGAGATTACAGAGCAAAGCGGTTTTGATGTTCCCCAATTTTGGTTAAAAGCTCTTGAAAAGGCGTTGTCATAAATATGACAGGAATTGTTATCGTTGCTCACACTCCGATTGCTAGTGCCATGCTGAGTTTTGCAGAGCATACTTTCGGGGTCTTGCCAGAGCGCGTAAGAGCGGTCGATATACCTCCGCATGAGGATACGAAAGTCAGTTTTGATCGAGTACTTGAGGCGGCCAATGGAGTAAGTACTGGTAATGGGGTATTAATTCTGACCGATGTCATGGGCGCTACTCCTGCAAATGTGGCTTCTAAACTAGAGTCTATGGGTGCAGCTGCAGGCTTATATTCTCCGGTAGTAGTTCTTGCTGGATTAAATTTGCCTATGCTGATGCGTTGCATATCTCATCGCGCTGAAAATCTTGAAGAGTTAGCGCACAAAGCGCTTCAAGGTGGTCAAAATGGGATTTTGCGTTTGGGTTCCAAAGTACACCCAGAAAATATAGGGGGATAGATTTCGTTATGCCAGTAGCTGAAATTCAGATTATTAATAAATTGGGTTTACATGCACGCGCTTCAGCGAAGTTTTCGCAACTGGCGGCTAAGTTTCCTTGTGAAATATTGTTGTCACGTAATGGACGTCAAATTAACGCTAAGAGCATTATGGGTGTGATGATGTTGGCTGCAGGTCTTGGTAGTACTGTGACTCTAGAGACTGTGGGTGAGAAGGCTGATGAGGCAATGCAAGCTTTAACGGAGTTGATCAATAACCGTTTTGGTGAGAGTGAATAACGATGACTTTTGCCCTGCATGGGATTCCAGTATCAAAAGGCATTGCCATTGGCAAAGCCGTTCTCATTTCACGTGCAGCGCTAGAGGTTAGCCATCATTTAGTTGAGGCAGGAAAAGAAGAAGCAGAAGCCCAAAGGCTATTAGATGCATTTGAGCAGGTTCGGCTAGAGCTTGATCAGTTGCGCCATGGATTGCCTAAAGATGCACCGCAAGAAATGGCCGCATTTTTGGATGTACATGGAATGATCTTGGCGGATCCTGCGCTAGCAGAAAAACCGCTGAAGTTAATTCGTACTCAACGGCTCAATGCAGCATGGGCTTTAACAACTGAACTCAATGATCTTTTGGAGCAATTTTCAGAGATCGAGGATGCTTATTTAAAAGAACGTGCGAACGATATTCGCCAAGTGGCAGAGCGCGTACTAAAAGCGCTTAATAACCAAGAAAAAAATTCCCTAGAGAGCCCTGAATTTTCTTCATGTGTTGAGTCTGGTGTTCAAGCCATTATTGTGGCGCACGACATTGCCCCACATGACATGCTCCGTTTTAAAGATCATGCGTTTACAGGGTTTGTCACTGACTTGGGCGGAAAAACATCACACACTGCTATTGTTGCGCGCAGCATGGAAATACCTGCAGTTGTAGGTGTACGTCATGCCAGTGAAATGATTCGTCACGGTGACTGGTTGGTTATCGATGGTGAACATGGCGTTGTTGTCGTTGCTCCCGACGAGCAACTGCTATCGGAATATCGCGTGCTTCAAGAGCAAGCTATTGAAGAAACCCGGAAATTGCAACAACTCAAGTTTTCTAGGACTTGTACGGCTGATGGTGTGTCGATAGAGCTTTTTGCCAATATTGAATTGCCTGATGATGCTACTCATGCTGTAGAGCTTGGCGCAGTAGGGGTAGGTTTATTTCGTTCGGAATTTCTATTCATGGACCGCAATCAAGCATTGCCAGATGAAGAGCAGCAGTATCACGAATATCGTCGCGTAGTTGATTTAATGCATGGTCTGCCCGTGAACATCCGCACTATAGATGTGGGTGCGGATAAAGCCTTGGGTGCGGGGGCTGATCTTTCTCAGACGGGCACTTCACCTTTAGGCTTGCGTGCAATTCGCTGGTCTTTAACAGAGCCAGAAATTTTCCTGACACAACTTAGGGCTATCTTGCGAGCCTCTGCTCACGGGCAGGCGCGGATCATGATTCCGATGTTGGCGCATGCCAAAGAGATTGACGAAACCTTACGCTTGATTGAAAAAGCAAAACAGCAATTGCATCAACGTGGACAAGCTTTTAATCCCAATATTCAAGTGGGTGCGATGATTGAAATTCCGGCGGCAGCTTTAGTGCTACCGTTGTTTATTAATCGTTTTGATTTCTTATCTATTGGCACAAATGATTTAATTCAGTACACACTGGCAATTGACCGAGCTGATCATGCAGTTGCGCATTTATATGATCCCTTGCATCCAGCGATTCTGATTTTATTGGCCAATATTATTGGACAGGCTAAACGCGCTAATGTTCCTATTGCTATATGTGGTGAGATGGCTGGCGATCCTTCATTGACTAAGTTATTGCTAGCTTTTGGGTTAACGGATTTCTCAATGCACTTTAGTCAGTTGTTGCTCGTTAAGCGAGAAATACTGAAGGCCAATGTTGGTGTGCTTCAGTCGCGAATCTCTCAAGTATTAGAGGCGATTGAGCCTGTAGCTCAGGCCGAGGCCTTAGAAAACTTGTTCGCTTAGTCTTTTTTGCCGCAAACTGGGCATTGACCATTACGGGTAAGGCGTATCTCATCAATTTGGGTGGTGCGGCCATTCCACAACAGCATTCTCCCTACAAGCGGCTCCCCAAAACCAATGAGTATTTGTAAAGCTTGGGCTGCTTGCATGGCGCCAATAATGCCAACAAGCGGCGAAAAAATTCCCATTGAAGAACAGTTGGCTTCTTCAGGTGATTGTTCCGGAGAAAAAACGCAGGCGTAACAAGGAGATTTTTCCTGGCTCGAATCAAAGACGCTGATTTGACCATCAAAGCGCAATGCAGAGCCGGAGACGAGTGGGACTTTATGCTGCACACAACTAGCGTTAATCATCTGGCGAGTAGCAAAGTTATCTGTGCAATCTAATACGATATTGATTTGTGGCAAGAGTGTATTCAGAATGGAGGCAGTCGCCTTATTTTCGATGCCATTGACTTCAATGGTGGAATTTAGTCCTTGAAGAAAGGTTTTGCCAGAACCTACTTTGCTTTCGCCAATTTTTTCTTGGGAATGCATGATTTGACGCTGTAAATTTGTCAGCTCTACCTTGTCGTCATCCAATAAGGTAATTTTTCCAACGCCTGCAGCAGCAAGATAGGGCGCGGCTGCGCTACCTAAGCCACCAGCCCCAATAATGAGGGCATGGGAGGCCAAGAGTTTTTCTTGGCCGACCACATCAATTTCCTCTAGAAGTAGATGCCTTGAATACCGAAGTAACTGCTCATCATTCATATACAAACTTGAGGATTGAGCTTAATTTATTCAAGCTTAGAAGAAGAGCGTTTAACGGGTTGACCATTAATAAACGCCACGGCTTGGGAGAGCATATAGTCATCTGAGCTACCAAGTTCAATCGGCTTCTTGCTCTTCTCTTTGTCTTTCTCTTTTTCCTCAGGAGTCTTCTTGGCATTTTTTTCTTCAATGCGTTGCAACTCCTCCAGACGGCGTTTTTCGCGATCAGCAATCAGCTTTTCTTCAGAGGATTGTTTGTTGCGTAAGTGCTTTTCGCTATCCACTTCGCGTGTAATCAAAACATCATCTGGATCGCCATCTTTATTTTGATCAACTGGGATATCTGGCTTAATACCGAACGCCTGAATGGATCGTCCATTAGGCGTGTAGTAATAGGCCGTAGTGATTTTTACCGCTGAATCATTTGTCAGTGGGCGTACGGTTTGAACTGAGCCTTTACCAAAAGTTGTCTTACCAATGACAGTTGCCCGTTTGTAATCTTGCAATGCGCCGGCAACAATTTCAGAGGCTGATGCGGAATAGGCGTTTACCAAGACGACCATTGGGAGCTTTTTAAACATCTCAGGAACGCCTGCAAGTGGATCACCAGACTCTCCCAAGCGATACATTTCGGGGATGGCATTAAACACTTGCTTGGAGTCAGGAGATTGCCCTTTAGTGGAGACAATCACCGCATCTGCTGGCAAGAATGCTGCAGCTACGCCTACTGCGCCTTGCAACAAACCTCCGCCATTGTTTCTCAAGTCAAGAATCACGCCTTTAAGCTTAGGATCTTGTGCAGCCAGTTCGGTTAATTTCTTGGCCAGATCGGGAACGGTACGCTCTTGGAAGCTGGTGACGCGAACCCAAGCAATATCATTATCCAAAATTTTGGCCTTAACCGATTGAACCTTGATTTCTGCGCGGGTAATAGTCACTGGGAAGGTACGCTCTTCACTCTTACGATAAACCGTCAGGGTAATTTTTGTACCAGGAGTGCCACGCATAGTGCGCACTGCTTTATCTAGGGACATTCCACGTACAGGCTTGTCATCCAAATTGGTAATCAAATCTCCCGCCTGGAGGCCGGCACGTGCGGCCGGACTATCTTCGATGGGATTTAATACCTTAACTAAGCCATCTTCAGAAGTAATTTCAATGCCCAAGCCAGCAAATTTACCGGAGGTTTGCTCTTGCATTTCATCAAAATCTTTTTTATCCAAGAAGGTGGAGTGGGGATCTAAGCTACTCACCATCCCTTTGACCGCTTCTGTTAGAAGTTGCTTGTCATCTACTGGCTCAACGTATTCACGTTTGATTTGGGCAAAAACATTTGAAAGCGTACGCAACTCGTCCAACGGTAAAGTGGCGCTTTGCTGAGCCGTTGCCGAAAGCTGAATGGTTGCTGCTACACCGGCAATGAGACCAACAGAGACAAGTGCAAAGTTTTTAAAGAATTGACGCATATTTAGTATTAAGCCTGATCCAAATAAAAGTGTCGAATTGGCTTGAGGTTGTCATCCAATTCATAAACAAGAGGGATGCCATTAGGAACGTTAATTTCCATAATGTCGGCATCTGATACTTGGTCTAAGTATTTAATCAAAGAGCGAATGCTGTTGCCATGCGCTACCAATAGAACACGTTTGCCAGCTTTTAGGGCTGGAGCAATAGATTCGTTCCACAGGGGGAGTACGCGTTCGACGTTATCTTTAAGGCACTCACCAAGAGGGATATCTGAGGACTCTAACTTTGCATAGCGTCGATCATTTTGCGGGTTACGTTCATCATGTGCTTCTAGCAATGGCGGGCGTACATCATAGGAGCGACGCCAAATATGAACTTGTTCATCGCCATATTGAGCTGCGGTTTCCGCCTTATTGAGGCCAGTTAATGCCCCGTAATGACGTTCGTTCAGCCTCCAGCTATGTACTACGGGAATCCACATTAAATCCATGGTGTCCTGAACATGCCAAAGGGTGCGAATAGCCCGTCGGAGAACCGAGGTGTACGCTACATCGAATTCATAGCCGGATTTACGCAGGTTTTCACCAGCAGTTAGGGCCTGCTCAGCCCCTTTTGGGGTTAGGTCGACATCCGCCCAGCCAGTAAAGCGGTTTTCAAGGTTCCAGGCGGATTCGCCATGACGAATAAGGACAAGTTGTTTCATAGAGCCATTCTATAATCCGGTGATGAACTTTCTCACGCAAATTGATAATTTAGCGCTTATTGCCCTATTAGTAGTTTCGGGCGTAGCGCTTTTCCTCCCTACATTATCTACACTTATTAGTGGAAAAGGCTTATCGCCTACAGAAGCTACTATTTGGATAAATCGACGTAAGGCCTATGTATTTGATTTGCGCCCAGAAGAGGCCTTTAAAGCTGGCCATTTACCAGGCGCCAAGAATCTAGAGGCTGCTACGCTTACTGCAGGCCTAGAAAAAACAAAATTAGACCGTAAACACCCAGTCGTTTTGGTCTGTGAGACAGGTGCCGACTCTCGGAAAGTGCTTGCACAAGTGAAAAACTTGGGTTTTGCTGAAGTTGCCATCCTTGATGGCGGCGTTAAAGCCTGGAAGGCTGCTGCTCTTCCCTTGATTAAATAAGAAGGTAGTCATGCCACAAGTACTGATGTATAGCACCCAAGTCTGTCCTTACTGCGTTATGGCGGAGAAATTGCTGCAGAAGAAGGGTGTAGCCAATTTGGAAAAAATTCTGATTGATCGGGATCCAGCGCAACGGGAGATCATGATGACCCGTACTGGACGCCGTACAGTGCCTCAAATTTACATTGGGGAAACCCATGTTGGCGGATATGACGATCTCGTTGCATTAGACCGTGCTGGTCAGCTTGATCCTTTGTTGGTCTAATTTATAAAAATAAAGAAAGAAATTTTGCGATGACTGATAAAACTGCTGCTCCACAAGAAAATAGCGACAAGTCAAAAGAACCTGGATTTCGGATTCAGCGCATCTATTTGAAAGATTTGTCTTTAGAGCAGCCTCATGCCCCTCAAATTTTGCTAGTGGCAGCGGAGCCTCAGGTTGAAGTTGAGATTGATGTCGCTGTTAATCGCTTAAGTGAAGAAATATTTGAAGTTGCCTTAATTTCAACCGTGACTGCTAAGGTAGATTCAAAGGTGCTCTTTTTGGTTGAGGCAAAACAAGCCGGTATTTTTGAATTTAGCAATATTCCTCTAGAACAAATTGATCCAATGTTGGGTATTACATGTCCAACTATTTTGTATCCATACCTACGCTCAAATATTGCTGACACTATCAGCCGTGCAGGTTTCCAGCCGATTCACTTAAATGAAATTAACTTTCATGGAATGTATGAGCATCGCATGATGCAAGCACAAAAAGCTGCTGAAGAAGCTGCGCTTGCTCAGAGCAAGGGAAGTCTTCCTAACTAATACATCGTTAAAAAGCCCACAGATCATGAAAGTGACGCTGCTTGGAGCTGGTGCTTGGGGAACTGCTATGGCTGTTCAAGCAGCTCGCTATCTAAAAGATGGCGATGTTTGTTTATGGTTGCGCAACGCCAAGCAACTGGACGACATTCATCAAAGCGGGCAAAACCAAGCATATTTGCCTAGTGTGATATTGCCCAAGGGTTTGGAATTAGAGGGTAATTTCGAGAAAGCTGTTAAGAGGCTTTCTGCTGATGATCTCTTGGTGATTGCCACCCCAATGTCAGCCTTGTCTGAAACGATTTCCCATGCGCTAAAAGTTGCCAAACACCCATTGAACATTGTTTGGTTATGCAAGGGTCTTGAGCCAAAAACTTCTCTATTGCCGCACCAAGTCGTAGAGCGTGAAATGCAATTGCATAGTCACGGCTTGCAACATGCTTATGGTGCACTTTCAGGACCCAGTTTTGCAAATGAAGTTGGCAAGGGAATGCCCTGTGCTTTAACGATTGCCAGTAAATCCAGTCGCCTTTGCGACATTGTTCAAGCTGCTTTTCATCATGGCAATATGCGTATTTATGCCAGTGATGATCTGATTGGTGTTGAGTTGGGCGGTGCCATTAAAAATATCTTGGCTATTGCTGCGGGTATTGGTGATGGTCTTCATTTGGGGTTGAACGCACGCGCAGCAGTTTTAACGCGTGGTTTGGCGGAAATGATGCGTTTGGTTAAGGCGGCTGGCGGTAAGCCAGAAACTTGTATGGGTTTGACGGGAGTGGGTGATTTAATCCTTACCGCTACAGGAGATCTTTCCCGAAATCGTAGGGTTGGGCTTTTATTAGCTGCAGGCAAGCCTCTACAAGAAATTCTCGGTAGCTTAGGTCACGTTGCTGAAGGGGTGCTGTGCGCCTCAGCTGTTGGAAGCTTGGCTGTACGCTTAGGTGTGGAGATGCCAATTACCGCCATGATGGGTGATGTCTTATCTGGAAATCTGACGCCTGAAGAGGCTGTGAAAAGACTGATGGGGCGCGACCCCAAGATTGAAGCTCAAACTTAATTTCCTCCGGTCAAGTCATTTTGACGCCAGGCTTCATAAACAACAATTGCCACGGTATTGGAGAGATTCAAGCTCCGACTACTGTCTTGCATTGCTAAGCGCATTTGGTTATTTTTTGGGATCGAGGCTCTCACCTCATCCGTAATGCCCTTTGTTTCTGAACCAAAAACAAAATAATCATTTGGTAAATATTTACCTTCATGAAACTTGCCCGAGCCCTTGGTGGTTAAGGCAAAAATACGATCAGAAGATGGCTTTTCATCTTCTAAAAATTTCCCCCAACTTGCATGTATCTTGACCCTCGCAAACTCGTGATAATCCAAACCTGCTCTACGCAATTTGGCGTCCTCCATGGGGAACCCTAAGGGCTCAATTAAATGGAGTTTTGCGCCCGTATTAGCACATAGGCGAATGATGTTGCCTGTATTAGGGGGAATTTCCGGTTCGAATAAAACAATATTAAACATGCAGTACTCAATCTTATTGGGGCTGTTGGGTTCTTAATAAAACCCAATTAATGACACGCGATGCTCCATTGTCCTTCAGAATGCGAGCAATCTCGTTCAAGGTGGCTCCGCTGGTCATGACATCATCAAAAACAATGATGGTTCGGTCTCTAAAGATTGAGGCATGCTTTTTTTCGAGATAAAACATGTCTTGAACGGTTTGATGGCGTATTACTTTGCTCGCCAGAGCTTGATGCTGGTAGTGATGGTGGCGCAATAGGATTTGTGGAAGTTTCTCAATATGCCCTCCACAGTGAATACGTTTGGCGATTTCCCAGCTTTGATTAAATCCCCTTGTACAAAGTTTTTGTTTGCTTAAGGGAACTGGAAGTAAAAAATGGGCATCCATATTTTCTAGTTGACTTCCCATAAAGAGATTCCATGCGTAAGCAAGGCCATTTCCGTAGGCGAGCCTTTTTTGATATTTGAATTGATGAAGGCATTCTTGCAGTGGACCCTCGTACCGATCTAGACAATGGGTAGCATCAAAATAGGGTGAATTTTTTTGGCAGGAATTACAGCATTGATGAGGTATTTCAATCTCGCGAAGGGTGATGCCGCATTGCTTGCAGCACTCATAATTAAATAAACCCGTAATTTGAATGGCTTCTTCACAGGATTTGCATAACGGCAGCTCTTGAAAAACGCCGCAGGCTATACATGAAGTTGGCAAAATATTTGCACTAATAGATTCGAAAATATTCTTTAAAAGTCGCATGGGGCGCTGAGTATACTGAGCCAATGACCCAATCAATAAGATGGCTTCAGTACGAAATTGCAGATCGTATGCTGCAAAAGTTGGATATCGTTAAGCTACAAGCTAAAGATATTCTGATCATTCCAGATTTTCCTGGTGTACACGCGAGCTTTCTTCGAAATCGCTTTCCAAAAGCAAGTCTACATACCGCCCCAGAGCTCGGAATGACTGCTGCGGATGCTTGTCGTTATAAAGCATCCCGGATGCTAGATGCTGTCCTGTCTTTTTTTAGGTTCGGCTCAACAGTTTCTTTGGATTCTTACCGTAAAACGGGAAAGCTGGATCTACCCGATAACTCCATAGATTTAATTTTTAGTGATCTTTTTTTGCAAGATTTACCCGACCCCAGGCATTTTCTAAAAGAATGCTGGCGTGTGTTGAGGGAGGGAGGTCTTTTAACTTTTAGCTATTTGGGCCCTGATACGGGAAAAGAATTGAAGTCGATTGATTGGCCTAAAGAGTATTTTCTTAAAAATCTGCTGAGCCCTTGGGACATGCACGATTTGGGGGATGCACTTATTGGCGAGGGCTTTTCAGATCCAGTGATGGATATGGAATTCATTAATCTCACTTATGAGTCTGATGCCACTGCGCTCACGGATGCAAAAAACCTAGGTCTAATCCAAGCACCCTCTAATAGTGCGACCTCTTCAATCCTACCTAAGCTTTCAGACAGACTGACCCTAGAAGTTGTTTATGGACATGCTTGGGCCATTGGAAAGCATCTCGCGAGAGCACAAGATCACGTGGCCTATATTGATCTAAATCAAATTCAACGTAAGAGTGGCCGTGATCCAGCTTGAGTGTAAGTGATTACTATCATTTAAACCATTATCAATATTGACTGAGGTCTGGTTTACCCTGTTTGTTCTTGGTTTTAAATAACCCTATAATCTTTGCTAGATGTATTGGCTTGAGACCGCATTTTGAACATTTTGGGGCTTTATTGCCGCAATGTTCGGGACAATAAACAGAGAATAAGATGAATTTATTTGGAAAAGTCACTAGGGCTTCGCTCTATTTAGCAGCAGCTTTTGGCACTGCTTTTGCATATGCTACGGAAAATATGCCGGGTGGCCCTGCAGTGAATCAGCTCAATTTCACGCCCCCAGCGACCAAAATCATGCAAGAAATCCACTGGTTGCATTGGATGATGCTGGCAATCTGCTTGCTGATTTTTGTTGGTGTTTTTGGGGTGATGTTTTATTCCATATTGAAGCATCGTAAATCCTTAGGCGCCAAGTCTGCATCTTTTCATGAGAGCACCACTGTAGAGATTATTTGGACTGTCATTCCTTTGTTGATTGTTATTGGGATGGCTTTGCCTGCAACTAAAACAGTTGTGGCAATGAAAGACACTACCAATTCAGATATCACCATTAAAACCACGGGTTATCAGTGGAAATGGGGTTATGACTACATCAAAGGTGAGGGAGAGGGCATTAGCTTCTTATCAACCTTATCCACGTCCCGTGAAGCAATTAATAACCTGGCTCCAAAATCAAATACCTACTTAATGGAAGTAGATAATGAGATGGTTGTACCAGTGGGCAAAAAGATCCGCATGATTACTACTGCTAATGACGTTATTCACTCGTGGGCTGTTCCTGCGTTTGGCGTTAAGCAAGATGCTATTCCAGGCTTTGTTCGCGACACTTGGTTTAAGGCTGAGGCTATAGGCACTTATCGCGGTCAATGTTCTGAGTTATGCGGTGCTGAACATGCCTTTATGCCGATCGTTGTTAAGGTGGTCTCTGCGGAGGATTACACCAAGTGGGTCGAAGAGAAGAAAAAAGAGATGGCAGCGGCAGCTGATGACCCAACCAAGGTTTATACATTGGATGAGCAAAAAGAGCGTGGCGCGAAGGTATATGCGGCCAATTGCGCAGCTTGTCACCAGCCAAATGGCAAAGGTGCCGGTACATTCCCAGCTCTGGATGGCAGCAAGGTGGTTTCTGGTCCAAAAGAGGCTCAGATTCTTCTTGTTCTTAATGGCAAAAATGCAATGCCCAAATGGGCTGGGGTAATTTCTGACGGTGATATTGCTTCTGTGATTACGTATGAACGTAATGCTTGGGGCAATAAAACAGGCGAAGTTATTCAGACTTCAGACGTAGTTTCTGCTCGTGCAGCAAATTAATAAATTCATACAGATATAACTAAATCGGAGTAATCCATGAGCACAGTCTCTACCACCCACGATCACGCACACGATGATCACACGCCACACGGATGGCGTCGTTGGTTGTTCGCAACCAACCATAAAGATATCGGTACGATGTACTTGATCTTCTCGTTCATCAGCTTGTTAGCTGGTGGCACGATGGCATTGGGTATTCGCTTGGAGTTGTTCCAGCCTGGTTTGCAGTTCTTCCGTCCTGAGTTCTTTAATCAGCTCACTACGATGCATGGTCTGGTGATGGTGTTTGGTGCCATCATGCCGGCGTTCGTTGGCTTTGCTAACTGGATGGTTCCCTTGCAAATCGGCGCGTCAGATATGGCTTTTGCGCGTATGAATAACTTCAGTTTCTGGATTTTGCCAGTTGCCGCATGTTTATTGTTTGGCTCATTCTTCGCTCCAGGCGGTGCTCCAGCTGGCGGATGGACACTTTATGCTCCATTGACTTCGCAAATGGGCCCTGGTTTAGACATGGCTATTTTCGCTCTCCATCTCTTGGGCGCCTCTTCCATTATGGGTTCGATCAACATCATCGTCACCATTTTGAATATGCGTGCACCTGGCATGACTTTGATGAAGATGCCAATGTTCTGCTGGACTTGGTTGATTACTGCTTACTTATTGATTGCGGTTATGCCTGTGCTGGCCGGAGCAATCACCATGGTGTTGACTGATCGTCACTTTGGTACCAGTTTCTTCTCCGCAGTTGGCGGCGGTGATCCAATCATGTTCCAGCATATCTTCTGGTTCTTTGGTCATCCAGAGGTTTACATCATGATTCTTCCAGCGTTTGGAATTATCAGTGAAATTATTCCAGCATTTTCTAGAAAAACATTGTTTGGCTATAGCTCGATGGTTTACGCGACAGCCTCTATTGCGATCTTGTCATTCATTGTTTGGGCTCACCATATGTTTGCCACTGGCATGCCTGTGACTGGCCAGCTGTTCTTTATGTATGCCACGATGTTGATTGCCGTACCAACTGGCGTGAAGATTTTTAACTGGGTAGCAACAATGTGGAAAGGTTCGATGACCTTTGAAACTCCAATGTTGTGGGCGGTTGGATTTATTTTCGTATTTACGATGGGTGGTTTTACAGGTTTGATCTTGGCTATGGCGCCTATTGATATTGGTGTGCAAGATACCTATTATGTTGTTGCTCACTTCCACTATGTATTAGTTGCGGGTTCATTATTTGCAATGTTTGCTGGTTTTTATTACTGGTGTCCTAAGTGGACTGGCTACATGGCTAATGAAACTCGCGGCAAGATCCATTTTTGGGCTTCCATGATTTTCTTTAACATTACCTTCTTCCCAATGCACTTTTTGGGCTTGGCGGGGATGCCACGTCGCTATGCCGATTACCCAACACAGTTTGCTGACTTCAATATGATCGCTTCTATTGGGGCATTAGGTTTTGGCTTGGCTCAAGTGTATTTCCTGATTTTCGTTGTGATCCCGGCATACCGTGGTGAAGGCGAGAAAGCTCCAATGAAGCCATGGGATGGTGCTAAAGGTTTGGAATGGACTGTGCCTTCACCAGCGCCACACCATACATTTGAAACCCCTCCACAGGTAGATTGATTTCATCAGTAATGCAAGAAATCAAAAGAACTCAAAAGGAAGCCCTAGCTGCCCGCAATCGCAGATTAGGGCTCAGCCTTTTTAGTATTGCCTTGGTATTTTTTATCGGCATTGTGATTAAGCGGAGCGTTTTGGGTTAATTCCCGAATGTTATCCATGGCCGCCCTTCAGTCTCTCAATCGCCAGATTCTATTGAAGCTTTTAGTAGCTGCGGTCATGATGTTTGGTTTTGGTTACGCTTTAGTTCCAATGTATAGGGCTTTATGCGAAGTAACCGGTATCAATGTACTTACCAATAAGAATGACTACGGTGTGCGAGCTTATGGCGTTAATAAAGTCGGTAATACGCAAATAGATTATTCCCGTATCGTAACAATTGAATTTGATTCTAATAGTCGTGGCCCATTCACATTTCGCCCTTTGAAAAACTTTTTAGAAGTACATCCTGGCGAAATGACTCAAATTGATTATCAAGTTTCAAATACCCTAGACCGTACGGTTCAGGCTCAAGCTATTCCAAGCTATGCACCTAAAAGTGCGACTGAGTATTTTACGAAGCTCGAGTGTTTTTGTTTTCAGCAGCAAACTTTGGCAGCTCATGAAACTAAAAAAATGCCGGTGGTATTTGTGATTGATGCTGGATTGCCAGAGGATGTAAAAACCATTACCTTGTCCTACACTTTCTTCGAGGTTGGCGCTGGCCAACCTGCCGTTCCTGCGGCCCCTAAATCCAAGGTGGCATCATGAAAAAGAAAAGTAATTTTTTGCAGTCCATGATCGCTGTGTTGTGGGCCTTTTTGGGTGTACGCAAGAAGTCCGGATTGCAAGAAGATGTCGCTTCATTGAGTTTTGTACATATTATTATTGCCGGAGTAATTGGTGCCTTAATTTTTATGGGCACTCTCCTTTTAATAGTTCACGCAGTCGTTTCCCATTGATTATTTTTTGATTGAATAGAGAGAATAAGATGTCATCCAATTCAACCCCACACTATTTTGTTCCAGGCCTGTCTCGGCATCCCGCTATGGCGGCCCTTGGCTTGCTCGCTTTTGGTTATGGCATGTCAGGATGGGTGAATCAAGCTCCCTGGGGTGGTCCTGTTGCCGCTGTTGGTGTCTTATGGGTATTGTTTGTGCTGTACCACTGGTTTGGCGATACGATCGCTGAGTCCAATTCTGGTAAGAATGGTGTGAACGTAGATGTTTCATATCGCTGGTCGATGGCATGGTTCATCTTTTCAGAGATTATGTTCTTTGGCGCTTTTTTTGCTGCCTTATTTTATGCGCGCAATATTGCGATGCCTTGGATGGGTTCTGTGGAAAGCAAGCTTATCTGGCCCAATTTCACAGCAGTTTGGCCTAATGCTGGTCCAGCAGGCTTGGTTCAGAAGTTCACTACCATGGGTCCATGGCCTATCCCTACAATCAATACTTTATTGCTCTTAAGTTCTGGTGTAACAGTCACTTATGCTCATCACGCTCTTCGTGATAACCGGATGAAGCAAGCAATAATGGGTCTATCAGCGACGGTAGGTCTTGGTTTTATTTTCCTGTGCTTTCAAGGTTTTGAGTACTACCATGCCTATCACGAGCTTAACCTGAAATTAACCTCTGGTATTTACGGCTCAACATTTTTTATGTTGACAGGTTTTCACGGCTTCCACGTATTCTTGGGCGGTCTAATGTTGGCGATTGTCTTGCGTCGCGCTATTCGTGGAGACTTCACTGCTGAGCATCATTTTGCGTTTGAGGGCGCTGCATGGTATTGGCACTTTGTTGACGTGGTTTGGTTAGGTCTTTATATAGCCGTCTATTGGATGTAAATAAAATAGAATCGGGGCGTAAAGCCCCGATTTACTTTGTGGGCTTAGTAATAGATTGAACGGGGTCTAATAAGTTCTGTTTTAATTCACTCCAACCCTAATTCCTGTTGCCTCAATGTAGCCAAAGTAGTGGGCAATAAGGATCCCGAGAAATAAAGCAATAGATAGGCTGATACGAAGCATGAGGGAGTGAATCATTCTTGAGCTACCACCCTTATCTTTCATCATGAAATAAAGAGCTGAGCCTAAGCTGGCAACAATCATTAGCAATGCAATTGGAATAACCCACTTCATCGACATATCCTCATTTGAATATTTTTTCTAGCCTGATTGGCTCACGTTTAGTTGCTACTGTATCAGCCCTTGCGGTTGTTGCCATTGGTTGTGCTGCTGGGTTTTGGCAGCTTAGCAGGGCACATGAAAAAATTGCACTGGCGCAGAGTTTGGCCGTGCGACAAGATATGGCTGCATTAAGTCTTAATGAACGCATTTGGGCTTTGGATGAGGTGGTTCAACGCCGCGTTCTGGCTAAGGGCCGCTACTTACCAGCTGAAACCATCTGGCTCGATAATCGACCACGTCCAGTGCCTGCAGATGGTCCTGACGCGGCTGCTCAGTCGGGGTTCTATGTAATGACGCCGCTTAAGCTAGATGGTTCTGATACGGTGATTTGGATAAATCGAGGATGGGCACCTCGCAATAATGAGAATCGCACTGAGTTACCCTTAGTCAGCACTCCAGCAGGGTCTATATTGGTCGAGGGTGTTGCCTTGGCCAATCCTGGGAAGGTTTTTGAGTTGGGTAAAAATGAGGCTCTCACCACAAAGCCACGTATTGAGCAAAATTTTGATCTAGAAAAAGAGGGTCAGTTACATGAGTGGCGACAGCTCCCTTTTATTTTGCGAGAATCCAATGTTGATGGCTTGGATGGTTTGGTCAGAAGTTGGGCCCCCATCACTAATGGAGTGGATCGCCATTATGCTTATGCCTTTCAGTGGTTTGCATTGGCGCTATCCGGTTTTCTATTTTGGCTAGTAAGTGGCCTCATGCAATATCGGCAACAGGGTGGAAATAAAAGTGAGTGATAAAGAATTATTAATTCCAGCATCTCAAGTGGACTCCTCAGCTATTAATGCACAGACTCGTCGTGGCCGTATTCAAATGTTGATTCTTTTATTAGCATGCGCAGCGCCTGTGATTGCCTCTTATTTTGCTTATTACGTTTATAAACCAGCGGGTGGCAAAACCAACTATGGCACTTTTGTTCAGCCAGCTCAGGAAACGAATCCTGCATGGTTTAGTTTGCCTTTGACTGGTAAGTGGACTTTATTGGTAGCTCGTCCGGGGGGAGAGTGCACGGTCAAGGATGAACAATGTCTTGAAACTTTATTTCTCATGCGGCAGTTACGTGTTGCCATGGGTAGGGAGAGTGGCAGGATCCAGCTTCTTTGGGTCAATACCGACGGCAAAGCGATTGATCCTGAAGTGGCACATGCATATGATCAGGAAGTGGCAGGCTTTACGGTGTTAAATCTCCCTGCAGATCCAAAACTCAAGTCTGAGTTTTTGTTATGGCTCAATCGTGAAGGCGCTGCTCAGCAGATTCAGTTGATTGATCCTAGTGCAGAAAAGATGATGTATTTCCCAGTCACCAATTCTCCCAAAGAGTTTTCTAGTATTAAAAAGGATTTAGAAAAGCTATTACGTCTAAATCACAAGGGTGAAAGTTTGTAATGGCCAATGCCATCTTGTATCTAGAGTTGGGAGCGATTGCAATAGTTTTTGCAGGGCTACCTCTCACCTTTGTCTGGACAAGACGGGGTTATGGTTTTTTTGAAAAACTTAATTGGGTATTGGTCTTTATGACCTTCGACCTCATTATTTTTGGGGCCTTTACTCGTCTCACGGATTCAGGGCTTGGATGCCCTGATTGGCCTGGTTGTTATGGCACCTCAAATCCTTGGCATGCTATTGGTGATATTCAGTTGGCTCAATCTGCTTTACCAACAGGACCAGTGACAGTCATGAAGGCATGGATCGAAATGATTCATCGATATTTGGCGATGACATTGGGGGCCTTGATATTGGTGCAGTTGGGCATTGCTTGGAGCAAGGTAAAGACTTTGGGGATGACTCCTGTATTTGCGAGTTTGGGTTTATTGTTCTTAGTGCTTATTCAAGGCGCGTTTGGTGCCTGGACGGTCACTTTAAAATTGCAACCCATTATTGTCACAACGCATTTAATGTTAGCTTTAATATTACTTGGCTCATTAACCGCTTATGCTCAGCAATCATGGCAAGGCAAAACTTCTGTTGTTCTGCAATTACGCATCAAACCACTATCAGCCAAGTTTCTTTTTGTAGGTTTTCTTGCCTTAGGTATGCAAATCTTTTTGGGTGCCTGGGTGAGTACGAACTATGCAGTTTTGGCATGTCCAGATTTTCCAACTTGTTTGGGCACGTTTTGGCCGCAGACACAGTGGCAAGAGGGCTTCACTTTGTGGCGTAAGTTGGGGCTAGATGCACATGGTGACTTTATTTCTCCTGTAGCTCTACAAACTATTCACTGGGCACATCGTCTCTTTGCTGTGGTGGCATTTTTTACTTTGACCATTTTTGCGCTTAGCGTATTGAAAATAGCTCGAGCTACTCAGCCTCAGCTCAAAGGTTTGGCTAAACTCTTGCTTGGTTTATTGCTGCTGCAGGTTATAACGGGCATTTCTAATATTGTTTTTCAGTGGCCGCTGGGCGCTGCCTTATTGCATACAGCTGGCTCAGCTGCTTTGGTATTTTGTTTGGTTCGCATGAGCTATTGGGCTTCATGGAAATCCCCCCTTCAATTAAGATGGCAGTCATCATGAGTAGCTCACAACCCAACACCTCAGTGGCAATGCCACGCTGGCGCCAATACTGGGTATTGACCAAACCTCGAGTAACTCAATTGGCTGTTTTCTGCGCAGTGATTGGGATGTTCTTGGCCACCCCAGGAATGGTTCCTTACTCCGTATTGCTTGGTGGAATTGCTGGGATTTGGCTGCTAGCAGGTGCCGCCTTTGCTGTGAACTGTCTGATTGAGCAGGCTATTGATGCGAAGATGAAAAGAACATCATGGCGGCCATCAGCAACAGGCTCTATCAGACCTTCCCACATCATCATCTTCTCGATCGTGTTGGGCTTGCTAGGAATGGTGATTTTGTGGAACTTTACAAACCCCTTAACAATGTGGCTTACCTTGGCTACCTTTGTGGGTTATGCAGTGATTTATACCTGGCTATTAAAGCCTGCTACCCCGCAAAATATTGTGATTGGTGGGTTATCTGGAGCTATGCCACCAGCACTCGGTTGGGCTGCTGTGACCAATACGCTGCCTGCTGAAGCATGGCTCTTGGTATTGATTATTTTTGTTTGGACGCCCCCACATTTTTGGGCTCTAGCCCTGTATAGACGTGATGATTATGCTCAGTCTGGCTTGCCCATGCTTCCGGTAACGCATGGAGAGCGCTTTACGCTTCTCAATATATTGCTCTATACACTGATCTTATTAGCCGCTACATTGCTCCCTTATATCTATGGAATGAGTGGCGTCATTTATTTAGTCTGCGCAATTATCTTGGGCTTAATCTTTTTAGCTTATGTGATTGCCTTATTTATTTCGTATAGCGATGGCTTGGCTAAAAAAACATTCCGGTTTTCTATTACGTATTTATCGCTCTTGTTTGCAGCGCTTTTAATAGATCACTATTTCATTTGAGTCCATCATGAATAAATTAGTTAGATCGTTTATATATCTTTTGGTGGTTTTGGGGTTTGTTATCTCTTTGGTGGCATGCGGCCCCAAGCAAAGCTTTAAGAATGTAGACGTTACAGGTAGCAGTGCCTTTGGAAAAGACTTTAGCCTGCTCGATCCAGACGGAAAAATGAGAACGCTTGCAGACTTTAAAGGTAAAGCCGTTGTGATTTTTTTTGGCTATACCCAATGCCCCGATGTTTGTCCTACTACTCTGACTGAGATGGAGCAAGCAATGGTTTTATTGGGGCCTGATGCAGATAAGGTGCAGGTTCTATTTGTAACCGTTGATCCTGACCGTGATACTGCAGCAATTCTCAAGCAGTATGTGCCCGCCTTTGATCCTCGCTTTTTGGGTTTACGCCCTGCGGATCCCGCTGCTTTAGAAAAAGTCACCAAAGACTTTAAGATTTATTACAAAAAAGTGCCGGGCTCAAGTCCTGGCTCATACACTATTGATCACACTGCGGGAAGTTATGTATTTGATCCAGAAGGGCATTTGCGCTTATATATTAAGCATGCGCAAGGTCCGGAGACCTTGGCGCAGGACTTAAAGGAACTGCTTAAGTAATAAGGGACTAACTGAGTGAGGTTGCTTTAAGCGGCTTGCGCTTGTAACATTCCACGCATTTTCTTAAGGGCCGAGGTTTCAATTTGACGAACGCGCTCAGCTGAAATGCCGTATTCACTGGCAAGATCATGCAAGGTTTTTGTACCATTGCCGTCTGCATCCATTGCCAGCCAACGTGATTGCACAATATTGCGACTACGCTCATCTAGAGCCATTAGCGCTCGATCTAATTTTGGACCTTGTAATGCATCCGCATCTGCAGAGGCCATCATTTCAGTTGGTTCTTGACTGCTATCGGCCAACCATTGAATAGGGGCATAAGCAGACTCATCGTCGTTATCGTCGCTCTCTAGGGCGACATCCCCACCAGCTAGACGCATTTCCATTTCTTTGACGTCTGACCCTTTGACATCAAGTGCTTTTGCTAAAGCCTCTACTTCGCTCGGAGTTAATGCGCTCAATGTGGGTTTATTGCTGCGCAGGTTAAAGAACAACTTTCGTTGTGCTTTGGTTGTGGCAACCTTAACTAGGCGCCAGTTTTTTAAAATATATTCGTGTATCTCCGCTTTAATCCAGTGAATAGCATAAGAAACTAAGCGCGCACCCTGATCTGGATCGTAACGTTTAACAGCTTTCATGAGGCCCACATTACCCTCTTGGATTAAATCCGCGTGTGGGATGCCGTAACCAAGATATTGACGGGCAACCGAAACCACGAGACGAAGGTGTGAAAGCACCAAGGTTTTAGCAGCATCGACATTTTCAGAACGACGAAATTCTTGCGCCAGATGTAACTCTTGCGCGGCGCTGAGCATGGGTACGCGATTGACATAGGAGATGTAAGCATCGAGCGTACCAACCCCAAGGGATGGCAACATAGGAAAGGCAAGCGACGCCGCAGCCTGCGCTGCTGGCAGTGTTTGCCGGGCTTGCATTTGCGATTTGAAGACTTTCTTTTGAACCATTTTTTGTATATGTATTTTAGGTTGTAACATCCTTCATTTTAGCACTCTTGTCAATAGACTGCTAATGATTTTTTTGATTCCTAACTATATGATTTAATTGAATAATTCAGATGAATATTGCTTAGCGGTGAAGGGGGCTAAATCATCTATTCCCTCCCCTTTGCCTAGTGCCAAAATAGCTGGTTTTGACCCGTCTTGGAGAGTGTGCGCCAGAGCGCAAATGACACCCCCTTTAGCTGTTCCATCTAGCTTAGTGACGATAATTCCAGAGAGAGTCAAGGCTGCATGAAAGGCTTTTACCTGACTTAAACCATTTTGACCGGTATTCCCATCAAGAACTAGCAAAGTCTGGTGAGGCGCTCCAGGAAGTGCCTTCCCGATGACGCGTTTAACCTTCTTCAGTTCTTCCATAAGGTGATCTTGGGTAGCAAGACGGCCAGCGGTATCAATTATCAAAATATCGCTTTTACGAGAAATGGCTGAATGGATCGCATCGTGGGCAACTGCTGCTGCATCACCACCTTCTTGGGCAATGACATCAACTTTATTGCGTCCACCCCATTCTTGTAGCTGATTGCGGGCAGCCGCTCTAAAAGTGTCGCCTGCTGCTAAAAGGACGGATTTACCTTGGGACTGAAACAACCTGCAAAGCTTGCCAATAGTCGTTGTTTTACCAGCACCATTTACCCCTATGACCAGCCAGACTTCTGGCTTGATCGATTCATTATGGCTATAAAGAGGGTTGGGTGAGGGTTCCAATACATGTAAGAGAGTCGATACTTCTTGAATGAGGAGTTTTTGAAGATCTTCAGGGCTTGAGGCTTTTTCAGACTTAGCCGCCTTGCGTAACTTAGCAATCAGTTGCTCGGTCGTTGGCATCCCCACATCACTTTGAATGAGAGATTCTTCTAGGGAATCGAACCAGGCCTCATCAGTCTGATTGGATTTAAACAGGGATCCGAGGGTTTTACGTAGGCCGAACATAATCGATACAATTTAAAACTTGCATCTTATCAATTAAATCTAGGAATATGGAGATCTTACGGATGCGCTCTAAATTTTTCATTATTTCCCTCTCGCTTTTATTGTGTTGCCAAGTGGTTATGGGCGCAGATACCAATGAGCAGGTTGATACGCATGAATATCAACTCTCCAATGGGATTAAGCTTATCGTGCGCGAAGATCATCGTGCACCTACTGTAGCCCATATGGTTTGGTACCGTGCTGGCTCTATGGATGAGACCAATGGACGCACAGGCGTTGCTCATGTACTTGAACATATGATGTTTAAGGGTACCGATAAGGTAAAGGCTGGAGAATTTTCACGCTTAGTTGCCGCAGTAGGCGGACGTGAAAACGCATTTACTTCGCGCGATTACACCGCCTACTTTCAGCAGGTTGAAAAATCTAAGCTGGGTGATGTCATGAAGTTGGAGGCAGACCGTATGTCTAACCTTAATTTCGATGATGCAGAGTTCTCAAAAGAAATCCAAGTCATTATGGAAGAACGTCGTTTACGAACGGAAGACAATCCCTCAAGTCTGTTAAACGAATCCTTAATGGCGACCGCCTATATGAGTTCTCCATATCGTCACCCTGTGATTGGTTGGATGAATGACCTAATGAATATGAAGGCGGTGGATGCTCGAAATTGGTATCAAAGTTGGTATACGCCAAATAACGCCACTGTTGTTATCAGTGGTGACGTTGATCCTTTGCAAACTTTACAGATGGTTGAAAAATACTATGGTGGGGCTACTGCCCATACATTACCAGTCCGTAAGCCTCAAGTAGAGCCTGAACAAAAGGGTGTGAAACAGGTTCAAGTAAAGGCACCAGCGGATAGCGCGCAATTGGTGATGGCTTGGAAAGCACCGACACTCAAACCCAACACGATTGATGATCCTGAACCTTATGCGCTTGAACTTTTAGCTGCTGTTTTGGATGGCTATGACAATGCACGTCTTAATCGGGTGCTTGTAAAGCAGGAGCGCGTGGCAAATGACATCAATGTTGGGTATGACATGATTTCGCGTGGACCTGAGTTATTTACGATTAGCGTGAGTATGGCAAAAGGAAAAACGGTTGCTCAAGCTCAAGCGAGTATTCGGAAAGCTTTGAATGAGGCTATAGAACATGGAGTTCTTGAATCTGAGCTTAAGCGTATCAAAGTGAGAATTCTTTCAGAGCAAATCTATAAGCGAGACTCTATTTTTGGCCAAGCTATGGAAATCGGCACCATGGAAATGGCAGGATTTTCTTGGCGTGACATTGACCCAATCTTGGAAAGGATGCAATTGATTACTGCAGCTCAAGTTCAGGCCGCCGCCAAAAAATATTTAGTGGACGATGGCTTAACGATTGCCACCTTAGATCCTCAGGCTCGTAAATCTACTGACAAGGGGAATCAGCAATGAAAGCAGTTAGGCAAATTCTTTTGACTGCATCATTGGTACTTGGGCTGTTCCAGTCGGCTCAGGCTATTTTGCCAATAGAAAAGTTAGATTCAGTAAAGGGCGCTAAAGCGTATCTAGTACAAACTAAAGCCTTACCCATAGTGGACATTGAAGTTAGCATTGATGCGGGTAATCGCTATGATCCCATGGGAAAAAGCGGTCTTTCATCGATGACCGCTGAACTTATGAGCTTTGGTGTGAAATCAAACCAGGGTGTGTTGGGTGAAGCGCAAATCGCTGATGAAATTGCTGATCTTGGTGCGAATATTGGGATATCAGTTAGTGGCGAGCGTGCCACTATGCGTATTCGAAGTCTAAGCAGAAAAGATTTGCGTGATCGCGCAGTGCTACTTGCATCCCTGATGCTGAGTTCGCCAAATTATGATGAAAAAATTCTCGAGCGTGAGAAACAAAGATCTATTACAGGATTGCTTGAGGCTCAAACAAAACCTGAATTTGTATTAGAGCGGCGCTTTAATAAGGCTGTTTATGGGAACTACCCTTTAGCCAATTCCCCGAGTGTGAAATCTATTGATGCAGTGACAACGAGCGATTTGAAAAAATTCCACAAACAGTTTTATCGAGGTGATCGAATGATCATCAGTATTGTTGGGGATGTGACCTCTGCAGAGGCGTCGGAAATAGCTCAAGCTCTATTGAAGGGGGTTCCAGAATCTGGAGATGCAATTTCCCCGCTTCCAAAATTTGAACGTTCGCCAGTTGAGCCACTAGCACAACGCGAAATCGATATTCCTTTTGATTCCCAGCAAGCACACATTGCAATGGGTATGTCTGCTATCACTCGTGACAATCCTGATTACTTCCCCTTAATGGTTGGTAACTATGTTTTAGGTGGCGGCGGCTTTGTGTCGCGCCTCATGTCTGAAGTACGCGAACAGCGTGGTCTTGCATATAGTGTTTTTAGTTACTTTGCACCAGGAAAAGATGCTGGTATTTTTCAAGCGGGCTTGCAAACTAAAAATGATCAAGCCACTTTGGCGCTTGAAGTCATGAGCACGACAATGGCAAAATTTATCGAGAATGGCGCAACTCCTGCTGAGCTTGCCGCTGCTAAGGACAATTTGATTAATGGTTTTCCATTGCGTATTGATAACAATCGAAAATTGCTGGATAACGTTTCTTCTATTGCTTGGAATGGATTGCCGCTGGATACTTTGGAGACATGGACTAGTAAAGTACAGGCTGTTACTTTGGAGCAAATAAAAGCAGCCTTCCAAAAATACTTATCGATGGATCGCATGAAGATTGTCGTAGTAGGAGGTCAAAATAAATAAGCCTCTCAAAAAAACTATCGCCCGATCTCATAGCCACCGCAAGGAACCTCCTAAAAAAGTTCGTATTATTGGTGGAGTTTGGCGCAGCCGTTTAGTAACAGTATTGGATCTGCCTGGACTTCGTCCGAGCACTGATCGCATTAGAGAGACCTTATTTAATTGGTTGGGCCAAGATTTAAGTGGAATGCGTTGTTTGGATATCTTTGCAGGCACCGGCGCCTTAGGCTTTGAGGCTGCCTCTCGACATGCTCAAGCAGCTGTGCTGGTAGAAAAGGATAAAAAAGCCCATGCAAATCTACTGGCAAACTTTGCTTTACTGCAATCTACTCCTGCCCCAGGATCTGTAGAGATTATTCATGGAGATGGTTTGGAGTTTTTAAAGCGACAAGCCAATCAATCTTGTGACTTAATCTTTATTGATCCCCCTTTTCAGGATGAGACGCTCTTTAAACAGGCGGTACTTGAGGCAGCTCGAGTTTGTGATGATCGTGCTGGTGGAGGGATTTATATTGAGTTTCCCGCTGCTCGCACCCGTGGGGATGTAGAGGCCCTTCTCCCAGAATGGCATTGTGGAAAGTACCTAGAGGCTGGTCAGGTAAAAGCCTGCCTATTCCGTAGCAGAAGAGGCTAAACTCTTGCCTGTAGCTGATAAAGCCCTAGGAGACTTATGACTATCGCTGTATACCCAGGAACATTTGATCCATTTACTCGTGGTCATGAGGATTTAGTTCGTCGCGCATCCAGCATTTTTGGGCAATTGATTGTTGGCGTAGCCGATAGTCGTAGCAAGCATCCATTCTTTACCTTAGAAGAGCGCATTGAGATTGGCAAAGAAGTTTTAGGCCATTATTCGAATGTCAAAATTGTTGGCTTCTCGGGTTTGCTGAAGGATTTTGCACGGGAACATAATGCTCGCGTTATTGTTCGGGGTTTGCGTGCGGTCTCTGATTTTGAATACGAGTTTCAGATGGCGGGTATGAATCGCTACCTCTTGCCTGATGTTGAAACTTTATTTCTGACGCCATCAGATCAATATCAATTTATCTCTGGAACGTTTGTACGTGAAATCGCCTCAATGGGCGGTGACGTGAGTAAATTTGTTTTCCCATCCGTGGAAAAGTGGTTGGCAAAGAAAGTCATTGTGCCAAAGCAAGATAAATAATAGGTTTTGTAAAAAAGTGCCATGGCTTTATTGATTACGGATGAATGCATTAACTGTGATGTATGTGAGCCAGAGTGTCCAAACGATGCCATCTATATGGGTTTGGAGATTTACGAAATCGATCCTAATAAGTGCACAGAGTGTGTGGGGCACTATGATGTGCCGCAGTGTTGCCAGGTCTGTCCTGTTGACTGTATTCCCCTCAATCCTGCTTTTGTCGAGTCAAAAGAGCAGTTAATGGCTAAATATCATCTATTAACTGAGGCAAACAAGGTTAAATTTAAGCAGCCTTAGAGTGCAGCTCAAGCATTGCTGATTGTGTGTCACCCTTTAAAAATAAGGGAAGAATTTGTAGGCCATTAGCAATGCTGGCATCAATGAGTTTTTGCTCTGAAGCTTGAGGTCTTCTTAATACATAGTCCGCTACATCCATAGGGCGTCCGTCGCCAGATAAATCACGTGGGTGTCCAATACCAAGTCGTAGGCGCCAGTACTCAGGGGTTCCAAGATGGGCCTGTATATCTTTTAGGCCATTGTGACCACCAGTGCCACCACCAAGCTTGACACGGGCGGTGCCAGGCTTAAGATCCAGTTCATCCTGTACTACTAGAACATCTTTAGGCAAGATTTTATGAAAACGACACAAGGCACCAACAGACTGCCCACTGAGGTTCATGTAAGTGCTAGGTTTGAGTAGCCAGAGATCTTCCGATTCCCATTTGGCTTTTGCTGCTTTCCCATGAAAGCGCTTTTCAGTTTCGAATTTGGTACCCAATTTTTTTGCCAGTGCATCAACAAACCAGAATCCTGCATTGTGACGATCGTATTCGTGATCATCACCTGGGTTACCTAGGCCAACAATTAATTTAGTCATGATGAGAGTGTAAAGATAAAAGCGTTTCTACAAAAAAGAAAACCCGCCTTAGCGGGTCTTCTGATGTGCAAAGTATGCAGCTTTAAATCATTAAGCCTTAGCCTTTTGCAGCGTCAGCTGCTGGAGCTGCTGACGGAGCTGCTTCAGTGTCAGAAGATCTAACGGCTGGAATACGTGCATTGGCGAGAACTGGATTTTCTTGCTCAATATGCAATACCAATGAAACGCCTTTTGGCAATGCAATATCTTTAGCATGGATAGCGTGGCCAACTTCAATCTTGCCCAAGTCCACTTCAATGAACTCTGGCAAATCTGCTGGCAAGCAAGAAACTTCCAACTCAGTTGCAATATGGCTAACAACCGCGCCTTGCAATTTCACTGCATCTGACGCATCAGCATTTGTGAAGTGCAATGGAACGCGCATATGAACTTTTTCAGTAGCAGAAACGCGCTGAAAGTCGATATGCAAAACCAATGGTTTGAAAGGATGCATCTGGTAGTCGCGCAATAACACTTTCTGTGCTTTGCCATCGACTTCTAGATCGAGAATGGAGGAGTGAAATGCTTCCTTACGGAGAGCATGGAACAGCGCATTGTGATCCAACTCAATTGCGAGTGCTGGGTCATTGCTACCGTAAATGATTCCCGGAGTTTTACCGGAGTTGCGCAGACGGCGGCTCGCACCCGTTCCCTGTACGCTTCTTGCAAAGGCTACTACTTTCATATTGAATTCCCAAAATTAAGGTTGATTTCCGTTCGCGACCAAACAGAAAAGCCTTTGATTATATCGTGGGATTAGCCATGAGCCCTGAAGAAGGCATCAAAACTGCTAAAAACGAGGTAAAAAATGGGGTTTTTGAGTTATTCAGCAAACATTGACATTACTGAATCACCCTTACTAATCCGAGATAGTGTTTCAGCTAGAAGAGGGGCAACACTTAATTGACGGATTTTGGCAACTTTAATCGCTTCAGGTGTCAAAGGTATTGTGTCAGTAACAACCAGTTCATCTAATTGTGAGGCAGCGATACGGGCCACAGCTCCACCTGACAGCACGGCATGAGTACAGTAGGCGGTAACACCCTTAGCACCACGTTCTTTAAGAGCTTCAGCGGCCTTACAAAGGGTTCCGCCGGTATCAATGATGTCATCCATAATGACGCAGTGACGGCCTTCTACTTCGCCGATGAGGTGCATGACTTCGGATACGTTAGCTTTAGGGCGGCGCTTATCAATAATCGCCAAATCTGTGCCTAATTGTTTTGCCATTGCACGGGCACGAACAACACCTCCGATATCTGGAGAAACAATGATGAGGTCTTTTTGGGTTTTCTGAGCTTGAAGATCATCAAGCAATACAGGGGAGGCGTAAATGTTATCCACGGGGATATCAAAGAAGCCTTGAATTTGGTCGGCATGCAGATCCATTGTCAGAACACGCTCAACACCAGCGACGGATTGAAGCATGTTAGCAACGATTCTGGCGGAGATAGCAACCCGAGCTGAGCGTGGGCGACGATCCTGTCTCGCATATCCGAAGTAAGGAATCACTGCGGTTATACGCCTTGCAGAAGCTCGTTTTAGAGCATCAATCATGATCATCAACTCCATCAAGCTGTCATTTGTCGGCGCACAGGTCGACTGAATAACAACAACATTCTTGCCGCGAACGTTTTCTTGAATTTCTACCTGAATCTCTCCATCGGAGAAGCGGCCAACAAAAGCCTTTCCCATCGGAAGGTTGAGTTCTTTAGCAACAGCCTGGGCTAAAACGGGATTTGCGTTGCCTGTAAATAGAGTCAATAAATCAGCGTTCATGGGGGCGGACATAGGCTATTTTGGAGTTTTGAATGGGTGTTGAATGGGTGTCTTATTGGTGTTTCAACAGTATTTGGCAGGGGAAGAAGGATTCGAACCTTCGCATGCTGGAATCAAAATCCAGTGCCTTAACCAGCTTGGCGATTCCCCTACAGGTCATTCTGAAGAAATCAAATTGTAAGCGGGATTTTTATTTAGCCCCCTAACAATTCGACCTACCCATCCCTTTGGAAGATTTTGCAAAAGATTTTCCAGTTTTGCAATCTCTGTCTTGGGTTCTAAGGCAGTAAATACGCTACTTCCAGATCCAGACATACAAGGTGCTGATTCTGGCAGTACCTTGGCAATCCAATCTAATGCTTGCTTCACTTCAGGACATATCCGCATCGCTACCGACTGACAATCATTTGATTGATATAACGATGACGATGCAAGAAAGCGATCTATTGTAATCGGAGCATGATCTCTGGTCAATTGAGGGTCTTTAAAAATACTGACCGTGCTAATGCCTTTATTTGGGAAAATCACCAAAAAGTCCCTAGTTGGCAAGGATATTTCGTGAATTTCCTCCCCAATCCCCTCTACAAAGGCATTTTTTCCGTAGATAAAGAAAGGCACGTCAGCTCCAAGTTTTAAGCCAACTGCGCCCAGCGTTGCCTTATCAAGCCGAAGATTCCATAAAGAATTTAAGCCAATGAGGGTGCTTGCTGCATCTGATGAACCACCGCCTAAGCCCGCTCCCATGGGAATTTCTTTTTTAAGTCTAATTTCAACGCCGCTACTGATGCCGCAAAGGTCTTTAAGAAGTTTGGCTGCGCGCACAACCAAATCTTCCTCCGAGAGCACTCCAGGAATCGGGTTAATGCGTCGGATCTCATTTTCTGGAATTAACGTCAAATTAACCGTATCGCACCAATCAATTAATTGAAAAGCAGATTGGAGTAGGTGGTAGCCGTCTGGACGACGACCAATGATGTGAAGAAATAAATTGAGTTTGGCTGGCGCCAAAAGCTCCAAAGAGGAATTTACATCACTCATTGGGGTTATCAAATATGAGGCGAATATCAATAGATCCCACATTTGAACTGCGGGTCATATTGAGCTTTTCCAAACGATTCGAGGTGCTCCAGTTATATGTGAGGCTCCAGCCATCTTGCGAGATCTTACTGACTTGGCCTTTGTCATTACGTTCTACGCTCGCATTGCTTCCAGGCCGTACTTGACCACGTAACCAGTCTGATAGACCTCGAGCAGGAAGAGGGAGTCCTAAAGTATTTTGAACCAAAGTGTCAGCATCGACTGCGGTCACTGTTTGACCATCGCGCTCTAAAGTAGCTTCGCCAGGGGTAATGGTGATCTTTGCAATTGAGGCGCCGATAGGATTTCGGATCTCTAAAATATCCTTGAGTGCATCTTGGGTCAAAGTAAATCCACCTGAGCCACCCTGATTTTTGCTATCGGTTAGGCCGGTTACTTTGACGGCAAAACGGCCATCCCATGAACCTTGTGGTGCTTGGGCAACCAGTGACCAATCGGGTTTTAAGCGTTGTAAAGTTTCTTTAAGAGTGGGATTATTTGCATCGAGTTTTTGACCCTGGCGCCATATATCTTCGGCTTCAGCGGGGCGATTCATGACCCAGAGTACCTCTCCTAGATGCGCTGCGATATCCGCCTCGGGCTGGATATTAAAAGCTTGTTGCAAATCTTGCAAGGCAGCTGAATTATTGCCGAGCCTGAAGTTTACCCAGCCTAGGCTGTCCAAGATAAAAGCATCTTTTGGTGAGAGTTGGTGTGCTTTGCTGATGAGCTTAAATGCCTCAGGCAAATTTTGATTTCGATCTGCCAATGAATAACCCAAAGCGTTAAGACTATTTACATCGTTAGGGTTTCTTCGCAAGATTAAGCGAAGCGTTTTCTCCATGACATTGGTGTGACCTGCCTTTTCTGCAGACATGGCATAGGTATATAGCGTTCCAAGGTTTTGTGGTTCAGGCTTAAGCGTTGACACAATGTCATAAAAAGCGAGCATCGCGCCTGAGTCATCAGGTGCCTTTGACATCAACACCTGCAATTGCTGCAAGGTTTTTTCTCGCTCGGCAGGGGTTTGTTGGTTAAGCAGGCTAATCGTAGGCTGAACAATATCGGACCATCGTTGATTCAGAATCAAGAGCGTGATGAGGACTTCTTTGGGTTTTGTTTGGGCGGGTCCTGCCAAACTTTCCCAAGTTTGTGCCGCTTGAAGCGCTAAATCAGGTGCGCCCGCTGCGATGGCAATCTCCATGGCTCTTTGGGCTAAGCGTGGGTCATTAAGCTCGCGCGCAAGATCAAGATAGGTTTTGTACGCCAAACCAGCCTCACCCCGCTGTAAGGCAATTTCTGAGGCTAGAACTTCAAATACGGCTTCACCACTTTCTAGGCTATTTGTGCGCGCTAAGGCTGAAGTGGATGAAAAACCGATCAGCCCAATGGTGGTGGCAAGCAAAAGGCTTTTGACAAGTGGCTTGAGTATGAATTTGGTCATAAGCACATTCTAATCCGCGAATCTACAATGGATCGATGCCAGAACTGCCAGAAGTAGAAGTCACCCGATTAGGAATTTCCCCTCATTTGATGGGACGAACGCTTAGCGCGGTCAATGTAATTGACGGGCGCTTGCGTTGGCCTGTACCAAATTTATTAGAAAAAATCCTTCCAGGTCAGAAGGTAAGCTCTATTGAGCGCCGCGGAAAATATCTGCTTTTAGAGATGGACACTGGTTATCTTTTATTGCATTTAGGAATGACCGGAACCTTGCGGGTGCTTCCTAGCGGTGAACCACTGAAAGTGCATGATCGGGTAACTTTTGATTTTGGCAAGATCAGTTTGCGTTTACATGACCCCCGAAAATTTGGGGCGGTCCTATGGCACCCCAAATCTAAGGGGCCTATTGAGCAGCAGGTTTTATTGCAAAAGTTGGGGGTAGAGCCTTTTTCTGAAGAGTTTTCTGGTGATCTTGGAGCAGAGGTTTTATATCGCCATTCCCGTGGCCGTAGCATCTCTGTAAAACAGTTTTTGCTAGCTGGCCAAGCGGTTGTGGGTGTCGGTAATATTTATTGTTCGGAAAGTTTATTTTTAGCAGGTATTCATCCCGCGAAAGCTGCGGGAAAGCTAACAAAGCCTCAGTGTGCGCGTTTGGCTCATGCAGTGAGATGCATTCTTCAAAAAGCGATCGATACTGGCGGTAGCTCTCTCAAGGATTTTGTAAATAGCGAAGGCGATCCTGGCCACTTCATGGTGCAGTCCAAAGCCTATGATCGTAAAGATCTCCCGTGCAAAGAGTGCAAAACGCCGATTAAAAAAATTGTGCAAGGTCAACGTTCTACTTATTTCTGTCCTCAATGTCAAAAGCGCTAATTTTGGAATTTTCAAAAAAGTTAATTACTTGGCATGCTGTAGATGGCCGTCATGGCTTACCTTGGCAAGGTAACCGTGATCCCTATGCGGTATGGGTTTCTGAAATCATGTTGCAGCAAACTCAAGTGGCAACGGTATTGGAGCGATACCCACGTTTCATGAAGCGCTTTCCTACCGTCAAGAAATTGGCTGCTGCAGATATAGATGAGGTTTTGGCGGAGTGGGCTGGTCTTGGTTATTACTCACGTGCGCGCAACTTGCATGCCTGTGCAAAACAAGTGATGGAGGATTTTTCTGGGCAGTTCCCAAAAGATCCTGTATTACTTGAGCAGTTAAAGGGTATCGGTAGATCGACGGCTGGGGCAATTGCAGCTTTTGCATTCCATGAACGTGCCCCCATTTTGGATGCGAACGTGAAGCGTATTTTGGCTAGAATCTTTGCCATTGAGGGCGCGTTACAAGAAAAAGCATTTGAGAGTCGTTTATGGGAATTGGCCACAGAGCTGCTCCCCAAAAAAGCAGAAGAGATGCCCGTCTACACCCAGGCATTAATGGATTTTGGTGCAACCTGGTGTTCCGCTCGTAAGCCAGTGTGCCTTAGTGGTTTACAAAAATGCGTATTCGCAAAAAATTGCCAGGCCAACTTAAGTGATCAAGTACTTTCTTTCCCGAAGAAGGTGATTAAACCAAAGTCACCTGAATTTGATTGCGATATGCTTTTATTGCGACACGGGGATTCAATACTTTTGCAAAAACGTCCCAGCAAAGCCATTTGGGGTGGGTTATGGTCATTACCTGAGTCTGTTTGGCGAACCAAAAGTAGCGGCGAGCATGCTAAAGAGCAAAATAGCGCTGAACTCTTTGAACGAATATTGCCTGAGAATGCCAAAGCATTACAAAAACAGTGTTGGAAAATCCAACGTGGGCCGCTGATAAAGCATGTTTTTACGCACCGACGTTTATGGATGCAAATTTGGGAAGTTCGCATCAAAGATCCTCGCGATTTTCCTAATTCAGATTTGCGATGGATACCACTACAAAGCTTAGGAAATTATGGTCTACCTCAGCCGATTAAGATGCTTTTGCAGGGATTGAATCTAGTTCGCGGTGACGATCTAAAAAATTAATTTGCAAGGCGCTTAATTCTTTTTGAGCTTGAAAATGTTCACGAAGACGATTTACCAGATATACAGAGCGATGTTGTCCGCCAGTGCAGCCTACCGCTACTGTTAAATAACTCCGACCATCAGCAATGTAATGCGGCAGCCATTTTTCAATGAACTTTGTGATATCCGATTCCATGCTGATCACTTCAGGAATGATTTCCAGAAACTCTTGAACGGCTTTGTCTTTACCTGTTAATGGGCGCAATATTTTGTCGTAATGTGGGTTGGGCAAGCAACGCGCATCAAATACCAAGTCTGCTTCGCTGGGAACACCCTTTTTAAATCCAAAAGATTCAAAGACAACGGTAAGACCTAAAGGCTTATCTTTAAGTAAATCCTGAATCCAGGAGCGTAAAGCATGCGCAGGCAGATTGCTGGTATCGATACTGTGTGCTTGCGAGCGCAAAGGCTCTAGCAAGTTACGCTCTTTATCAATAGCCTCGATCAAGGTAGCGGATTGCGATTGCTGTTTGTTGGCAGATAGGGGATGACGACGTCTTGTCTCTGAAAAACGCTGCACCAGGGTATTGGTATCGGCATTGAGAAATAGAATTCGCACTTCATGAGTGCGTCGTAGGTTTTCTAGAATGAGCGGCAGATCTGCTATGGACTGACCGCGCCGAGCATCGATAGCAACCGCTACTCGTTCACTTTTCTCGGCTTCTAGTGTGGTAATAAGGCTTTCCAGGAGGGAGACGGGGAGATTGTCTACGCAATCATAGCCCGCATCTTCGAAAGCTCGTAGCGCTACCGATTTACCTGAGCCGGATATGCCGGTAATCAGATTAATTTGCATACTACAAAAGGCGCCCTTGAGACTTGCTTGAATCTGCCTCAATATTCATTTGAATACGCTGACGCTCCATAAATTCTTTTAAGGTATCAATACCTCGTAACTGTAGGATCGTGTTACGTACGGCAGCCTCTACCAGCACCGCAATATTTCGCCCAGCTGCTACCTGAATTTTTACCGTGCGAATGGGAACTCCTAAAACATCAATATGCTGAGCTTCCAGGGGCAAGCGTTCAAATTCCCCATCGGTTCTGCGCATCAGCTGAACAATTAAACGCAACTTCAGTTTCCGTCTTACGGCTGTTTCACCAAAGATGGTGCGAATATCCAATAAGCCTAGGCCGCGGACTTCTAGCAGGTTGCGCAAAATCACGGGGCAACGACCTTCAATATAGTCTGGACCAAGGCGAGCAAAGTCAACGGCATCATCAGCAACAAGGCCGTGACCACGAGAAATTAACTCTAACCCTAGCTCGCTTTTCCCCAAGCCAGATTCACCCATAATTAAGACGCCCAGCCCCAGAATGTCCATCAGCACCCCGTGCATCGTTATTTGGGGCGCGCCTATCTTTGTGAGATAGGTACGAAGATGGTCAATGACCGCGGCGGCAGAAACAGCTGTAGTAAATAAAGGGGTGGAAGATCTTTGACAAAAAAGTTGCAGGTCTGGATCGGCTGGTTTACCGTCCGCCACAATGACGCATGGAGGTGTCTTTGAAATCAGGCTCGAAATTTGTTCTTGCTTTTGTTTTTGATCTAAGGCTGCGTGGTAGTTCACCTCTTGTTCGCCAAAAATTTGTATTCGGCTAGGGTGAATTAAATTTAAATGGCCTACTAAGTCGGAGCTGGCGGCTGCGGCTTTTACAGCCTCTGGTGGAAAAGTGCGATCTGCACCCTCAAGTCCACCAATCCAAGAAAGCTTTAACTCTGCAACGTTGTCGTCAAAGATCTGCTGAGCATTGACGCCTTCTAACAGCAAAGGTTGGGTCATGCAATCGATCCCCATTGCTGAAGTAATTGGCAAACCTTCTCGGGATTAGTTTCAGAAGCAAAGGTCTTGCGCGCGCTTGGATCCGAGAGGAGTTGGGCGATCGAAGAAAGAATTTCAAGATGCTGCTGAGTTGCCTTTTCAGGAACCAACAGAAATATAAAAGTAGAAACTAGTCCGTTATCTGGAGCGGCAAACTCAATAGGATCTTTGAGCTTGATAAAAGCGGCTATCGGTTGTTTAAGCCCCTTTACCCTGCCATGTGGGATTGCTACTCCAGCTCCTAGGGCGGTAGAGCCTAAATCCTCGCGGGCATTAAGAAAGCCAACTACGGCATCAAGCTCAATGCCAGATTGCTTGGCAAACATCGCCCCTGCGGCTGCAAAAACATCAGCCCTACTTTTTGAAGGGTTATCTAATGCAATGCAGTCGAGGGTAAAAAGATTGGTCAGGGCATTCATGTGAATTGATTATAGGTGTCCTGACTTAAACATCACTCAAAATGCTTTTCGTGATGGTGATCTTGAATTTTTTCTTTATGTTTTGTAACTTGGCGCTCTAGCTTGTCAACCACTGCATCCATTGCATGATAGAGATCAGCGTTGTGGGCTTCAGCGAAAAGTTCTTTGCCTTTTAGGTGAAGAGTAATTTCCGCAGTTTGACGCTTATCTTTTTCTTTGGCGTTATCAATAATCAAAAAAGCGGAGGCATCAAGAACGTGATCAAAGTGCTTGCGAATTTTGCTTAACCCTGTTTCAAGGTGGGTGCGCATGGCTGGGGTAACCTCAATATGACGGCTATTAATTTTTAAATTCATCAGCAGCTCCTTTGAAATGTACATACGCAGGCGTATTAGCAGGAGGCCTTGCAAACCCCTGTACTCTTGGTAATTGTTTTTCTAAAGCAATTTCATGAACCTCCAGCGTATCAGCGATTGACTTTAAAACCAAGAGGAAAAAGAAATTTTATTTTTTCATTGGCTTATTTCAATTAGCCTTAGGGCTACATTCGGAAGTTTTCGCCTAAATACACCCTTCTTACGGCATCATTTTGGATGATTTCATCTGGCTTACCAGCAGCTAAAACACTACCTTCACTAATAATGTAAGCGTGATCGCAAATGCCCAAAGTTTCCCGAACATTATGGTCAGTAATTAAGACGCCGATTTGACGGTCGCGTAGGAATCGCACGATGCGTTGAATTTCTCCAACTGCAATAGGGTCAACACCAGCAAACGGCTCGTCTAGCAAAATAAATTTAGGCTGGGATGCCAATGCCCTAGCAATCTCAACGCGACGTCTTTCGCCTCCAGAAAGTGAAAGGGCTGGATTGTTTCTGAGGTGGCTAATTTGGAGCTCGCCCAAGAGTTCGTTTAAGCGATGCTCAATCTCCGCTTTGCCAAGGCGTTTGCCGCCTTGAACTTGCAATTCCAATACTGCTTGGATATTTTCAGCAACATTGAGCTTTCTAAAAACAGAAGCTTCTTGTGGCAAATAAGAAAGACCCATTCGGGCACGCTCATGGATCGGTAAATGGGTGATATCGGCACCATCTAGATTAATGTTGCCCCCATCCAAGGGAACCAGTCCGACGATCATATAGAAGGAGGTAGTTTTACCTGCACCATTGGGCCCAAGCAAGCCTACAACTTCACCGCATTTCACCTCAATGGAAACATCACGCACAACCGTTCTAGAGCCATAACGCTTTTGAAGGTGGTGCGCACTTAATATGGCAGGGCCATTAGCGATAGCTGAATCTACGGTCATTTCTCTAGTGTGGCTTTTCGTCTTGGTGAAAGGAGGGCTCTAGCCAAAGGTAGATCCTCCGGTTTTGCATTTTCAGGCGGTGATACACGATAGTACTGCTTCACATCATCGTACTCAATTTTCCAGCCACGTAATTGATCTAATAATTGCATCTGCAATAGGCGCTTTAAGCTAGCATCCCCAGTCAGGGTAAGTAGTTCTGTTTTGGCATTGTATGAAACTTGATTGCCACGGCCTTGCATAAACTCATCGGCTAAGCCTTCGCGTCGCTGTCTGAAGGTTGCTGCTGTTTCAGGACTGCCTTTGACATCCACATACTCATAACCCTCAGGGTCAACTTTAATGTTGCCTTGTTCACCAGTGACAATAATGCTGCCTTTGATAAGCAATACTTGGCCATCAAGTTCATAGACTTGTTGAACATCGTTCACTGATACTTTCTCGGCCTCAAGAATGATTGGCTTATCTTGATCTGCCTTTTCAGCAAAGGAAATAACAGGAGTAGCGGCAATAAAAAGAAGAGCGGCAGCGAATAAAATCTTCATGGTTGATCTCCTTTGGGTAGGCGCTCTATTCGCCCTCTTACTTGCCCAGAGAGAGTCATGCTTTGCTCGACATTATTGAATTTGCCGCCTTCAGTGGAGTTCATCACAGACATACCCTGTTCAAGCGTGATAGGTCGATCTGTTTCAATGATGTCATCATTAATCAGTACTTTGAAATAAGAAGATTTGGCAAGCATCCGCAGAGTTGCCGGCTCTGTTTCGGTGGCGGGTTGAGCAGGACGAAATATTTGAGCGTTATCTACCAAATCCAAAATGGTGAGATCTCCATCAAGGTGGCCCGTATCGGATTTCACGGTTACTGGTGCTTTTTGGGCCTGGAAAAGGCGCATTCTTGGTGTGACGATATCAATCGAGGCATCGTCATCATAGTGGGTTACCTTTTTGCCTAAAAGTCGATATTTAGTATTTCCCAATTCATTCAAAGCTGAGAGAGACCCATCTTTAATCGTGTAATCAGGCTCATGAAGTCGAACCCTTTCTATGGCGGGACCCTCTGGTGGCGCGCTCTTCTTAACCAGCCAAAAAGTAGACAAGGTTAGGATGCCCATCAAAATTAAAGGGGTCAAACGTAAGATGCTACGCAAGATTCCCGTTTTGATTTTTGCCGAATTTAATTGCATTGTTAACTACGCGCCTGGTTTAGCAATTCCTCGTATCGATTCTGCGCTTTAAGGATGAGGTCGCACACTTCACGAACAGCGCTACTACCACCTATATTGGTGGTGACATAGTGAGCCTCTTCTTTCACTGCCTCATGCCCCTGAGCTGGGCAGACCTTCAGTCCAGCCCCTTTCATCATCTTCAGGTCTGGCCAGTCATCACCCATCACTGCGCAGTCTTTGTGCGATAGGGATAGGGATTGCAAAACTTTATCTAAAGCTACTGCTTTATCTCCTACGCCCATTTGTACATGCTTAATACCCAATTCTTCACAACGCCCTAAAACCATCTTGGAGCTGCGCCCGGTAATGATCGTGGTCAGTATGCCAATTTGCTCCAATAGCTTGATGCCCAAACCATCTTGAATATCAAAGGCCTTCAATACTTCTTTACCATCGGCGCCAATAAATACTTGGCCATTAGTGAGTACGCCGTCTACATCCAAAACCAGGAGCTTAACTTTGCTAGCGCGATCCCAGGCTTGAGGATATTGGCTTAAGGGATTGGTTTTATGGGTAGTAAAAGCGTTTGGCATGAGGATGAATTAAATAACTTTGGCTGCGAACAAGTCGTGCAAATTCAGTGCTCCGAGCAGGGTGCCGTTAGGGTCTGTAACAACCAAATGGTTGATGCGGTGTTTTTCCATCATCTCAATGGCTTCTTCAGCGAGCAGCTCAGGAGGAATGGTGCGGGGTGCTGCAGTTGTTGCTTCTTGTAGCGTAACACCATCCAGATTGGTGCTCTTTTCCAAAAGGCGACGTAAATCCCCATCTGTAAAGATGCCAGCAACCCCTTGGTCTTGATCTAAAGTTACCACCATACCCATCCGTTTAGCGGTCATCTCTAGTAGAGCCTCTTGCAATGAAGCCTGAAGTGAGATTTTTGGTGTTTCATCAAGGCTGCGCATGACTTCGCTAACATGCATCAATTGCTTGCGACCCAGTCGGCCGCCAGGATGTGAGCGTTGAAAGTCTTCCGCTTGAAAGCCTCTGGCATCTAATAGCGCAACAGCTAAGGCGTCTCCCATAGCAAGGGCTGCAGTAGTGCTGGTAGTGGGGGCAAGGTTGAGTGGGCAAGCTTCTTTTTCTACGCTTGTATCTAAATGCGCATCGGCCAGTTTTGCCAATGAAGAATTGGGTGCGCCAGTTAGGGCAATCAGTTTTGCGCCAGTGCGCTTGATGATTGGCACGATGGTTAGCAATTCGTCAGTTTCCCCAGAATTAGAGAGTGCTACAAAAATGTCGTCTCGAGTCACCATCCCCAGATCACCATGGCTAGCTTCAGCGGGGTGTACAAAAAAAGCGGGGGAGCCTGTGGAAGCAAAGGTGGCAGCAATCTTACGAGCGATGTGACCAGATTTACCAATTCCAGAAACGACAATGCGACCCTTACAACTATGTAAAAGTTCAACAGCGAGTACAAGGGCATCCGCATTGGACCCCTCAAGGCGATCACGCATAGTTTGCAGTGCAGCAGCCTCAATAGTGAGGGTGTCACGCGCAAGCTTTAGGGTTCGGTCACGAGTCTTAGCTATCATCGGGTAAGTATATGCCGTCAGTCCTTCAATTAACTCTCATCTTGCTGGCCTCTGGAGTGGCCGGGGTGGTTATTTTCCGCTATTTTGGTCTACCCCCCATTCTGGGCTACTTGGCTATTGGCGTCTTAATTGGCCCTAATGCCCTGGGCTTGGCCAACGATTCGGCAACCGTGAAGTATTTAGCCGAATTTGGCGTGGTTTTTTTAATGTTTTCGATTGGCCTGGAATTTAACCTCCATAAGCTCAGAGCCATGCGTACGATCGTATTTGGTTTGGGGGGTAGCCAGGTTATCTTGACCATGCTGCTAGCTGTACCAGTTAGCCTCCTCATGAATTGGATTTACCCCATTTCATGGCGCGCAGCTATTGCTTTGGGTGGTGCCCTTGCGATGTCTTCAACGGCGATTGTCACAAAACTGATTTCCGACCGGTCCGAGCTTGAAACCCAGCATGGGCGTAATGTAGTCGGTATATTGCTATTTCAGGACTTGGCCGTGGTTTTTCTCCTGATTCTGTTGCCTTCGCTAGGTAAGAATCCAGGTGATCTGTTTATTGCCCTAACTGCAGCTTCTATCAAAATCACGATTGCCCTGGTGTTGATCTTTTTTATTGGTCAAAGCTTGATGAGTCATTGGTTTAGATTGGTAGCAAAACTTCGTTCTCAAGAATTATTCATGCTCAATCTTTTACTGATTGTTTTGGGTATGGCAGCCTTAACAGAGCATTTTGGTTTGTCATTAGCGCTTGGTGCATTTTTAGCGGGAATGTTGATCTCTGAAACTCCCTATCGTCATCAGGTTGAAGAAGATATCAAACCATTTCGGGATGTGTTGTTGGGATTGTTCTTTATCACCATTGGAATGCTGCTGAACTTCCAGGTCATTTTTGAGCAATGGCTATTGGTGTTGGCATTGCTGATTGGACCGCTGGTATTTAAATTTGGCTTAATTGCACTTCTTGCACGATTTTTTGGGTCAACCCCTGGCATTTCTATTCGGACAGGCCTCTGCTTGGCGCAGGCAGGAGAATTTGGTTTTGTTTTGCTCAATCAAATAGATGGCTTAGATTTAATTGCTCCTGCATTAAGTCAGGCGATCTTGGCGGCAATGCTTCTATCAATGTTCGGCGCGCCTTTCCTCATTCAATATAGCGATCGTATAGCAATGCGTTTTTCTAGTAATGAGTGGTTATTACAATCGCTTGCCTTGACACGCGTTGCGGCCAAAAGTGTATTAACGGAAAACCATGTCGTGATTTGTGGATTTGGGCGCTCAGGACAGAGTCTAGCCCGTATGCTTGATCAGGAAAAAATTCCTTACATTGCATTGGATATGGATCCCGATCGAGTGAAAGAGGCTGCAGCTGCTGGTGATAACGTGGTCTATGGGGATGCAAGTCGCGAAAACTATCTTATAGCAGCCGGCTTATCTCGCGCCAAGGCGGTGGTGATTACTTATGCGGACACCCTAGCCTCATTTAAGGTATTGCATCAAGTGGAGCGCTTGCGTCCAGGTATGACTGTTTTGGTGCGCACTAAGGATGATTCAGATCTAGCAAAATTGCAGGCGGCTGGTGCGACGGAGGTTGTTCCAGAATTAATTGAAGGCAGCTTGATGATGGCTTCCCATGTTTTGCTGATTATGGGCGTGCCTATGCGTAAGGTTGTGCGGCGTATTACGAATGCTCGGGAAGAGCGCTATAGCTTGCTTCGGGGTTATTTCCGGGGAAATACCGATGGGGACTTCGGATCAAATGAATCTTGGCGTTTGCACTCCGTGACTTTGCTGCCTCAATCAGTCAGCATTGGTAAAACACTTGCAGAATTACATCTTGAAAATGAAGGCGTCAGTATTCAAGCGGTGAGGCGCAAGATAGGAGGTTCTGACTATGTGAAGTTAGAACTTACTCCGGAATTGCGTTTAATGGCTAACGATATCTTGGTGCTCTCAGGCAATTCAGAGGCGACTGATTTAGCCGAATCTAAATTGCTTTGAGCAATAACCTCACAAGATAAATACATTACTTCTTCTTACCGGTAGGCGACTTACGTTTCAGTAATGGCGCCAAATAATGACCAGTAAAGCTCGCTTCATTTTTAGCAACCTCTTCTGGTGTACCAGTGGCGATAATTTGGCCACCACCTGCACCACCTTTTGGACCCAAGTCAATAATCCAGTCGGCCGTTTTGATCACATCTAAATTGTGTTCAATGATGACAATCGTATTGCCTTGTTTCTTGAGGGTCTGAAGTACTGTAAGTAGTAGCTGAATGTCATGGAAGTGCAAACCAGTGGTTGGCTCATCCAAGATATAAAGAGTTCTACCAGTATCGCGTTTAGATAGCTCAAGAGATAACTTAACTCGCTGTGCTTCGCCGCCCGATAAGGTGGTTGCGCTTTGACCTAACTTTACATAGCCCAAGCCAACATCTAGCAAGGTTTTGAGTTTGCGTTTGACTATGGGAACGGCTTCAAAGAATTCATGGGCTTGCTCGATAGTCATCGATAGCACTTCATGAATATTTTTGCCCTTATAGCGAATATCTAAAGTTTCACGGTTATAGCGTTTGCCATGGCAAACATCGCATGGCACATAGACGTCCGGAAGGAAATGCATTTCTACTTTTAATACGCCATCGCCTTCACAGGAGTCACAACGACCACCTTTTACGTTGAAAGAGAATCGACCAGCTTCATAACCGCGTTCGCGTGATGCTGGAACTCCGGCAAATAATTCTCTAATAGGAGTAAAGAGTCCGGTATAGGTTGCGGGATTAGAGCGAGGTGTTCTACCGATAGGGGATTGATCTACGCTAATAACCTTGTCAAAATGCTCAAGGCCTTTGATGGCATCGTGCGCTGCAGGTTCTGCAATGGAGCCATAAATATGCTGAGCAACTGCATGGTGCAAAGTGTCATTAATGAGGGTTGACTTGCCGGAGCCAGAAACCCCAGTGACACACGTTAACAAACCTACCGGTATCTGAGCATGAACAGATTGGAGATTATTTCCACGTGCCCCAATGATTTCTAAAAAACGATCATTGACAGGGATTCGATTTTTGGGAACCTCAATCGCTGTTCGGCCAGAGAGATAGGCTCCAGTGAGTGAGTTGGGATCAGCTTCCACTTGCTCAGGTGTGCCTTGTGAAACCACTTCACCACCGTGTACACCAGCGCCAGGGCCAATGTCGATGACGTAGTCGGCAGCCCGAATCATATCTTCATCATGTTCGACTACTAGAACGCTATTGCCTAGGTCTCGTAAATGCTTGAGGGTGCCAATGAGGCGATCGTTATCGCGTTGATGCAATCCAATCGAAGGCTCATCTAAGACATACATCACGCCGGTTAAGCCTGATCCAATTTGTGATGCTAAGCGAATCCGTTGCGCTTCGCCTCCCGAGAGGGTGTCAGCACTACGATCGAGTGAGAGGTAATCTAAGCCAACATCATTTAGAAAACGTAGTCGTGATCCAATTTCCTTGACGATCTTATCGGCGATTTCTCGTTTGGCACCTTTTAATTCAAGCGCTTCAAAGTAGTCTTTTGCTTCTTTGAGGGGTAATGCACTAATTTCATAAATAGCGCGGGATTGTTCGTTATCACCCACTTTGACAAAACGAGCTTCTTTGCGAAGACGGCTGCCCCCGCAATCTGGGCATGAGTGGACGTTCTGGTAGCGCGAGAGCTCTTCACGCACTGTTGCGGAGTCTGTCTCACGATAACGTCTCTCAAAGTTTGCGATGATTCCCTCAAAGGCGTGCTCACGAATGCTCATTTTGCCGCGCTCGTTAATGTATTCAAAAGGAATAGTTGCATCACCGGACCCAAGTAACACTAAGTCTTGTGCTTTTTTGGTTAATTGCTCAAATGGTTTATCAACATCAAAACCGCCATGCTTGGCTAGAGTTTGTAAAAGCTTGAAGTAAAACTGGTTGCGTCGATCCCAGCCTTTGATTGCGCCAGAGGCTAGCGATAAATCGGGGTGCGCAACGATGCGTTTTGGATCAAAAAAAGCAAGATGTCCTAAACCGTCACAAGAAGGGCAGGCGCCCATTGGATTATTGAAGGAAAAAAGGCGTGGCTCAAGTTCTTGTAGTGAGTATGAGCAGATGGGGCAAGAAAATTTGCTGGAGAAAATCATCTCCTTACCGGTGTCCATATCCACAATCATCGCCTTACCATCGGCTAGGCGTAGAGCAGTCTCAAATGACTCTGCTAAACGTTGCTGAATATCGGGGCGAACTTTAATTCGATCTACGACCACTTCAATTGAGTGCTTATCGTTTTTCTTTAGGGTAGGTAATTGGTCAATTTCAAAAATTTCTGCTTTGGCAGTATTGGTTGTTCCACCACCCGAACGAACACGAAATCGCACAAATCCTTGTGCTTGAAGATCTTCAAATAAATCTACAAACTCACCTTTACGCTCGCTCACAACTGGAGCCAAAATCATGAGCTTGGTTTCTTCAGGCATTGCTAAAACCGTATCTACCATTTGAGAAACACTTTGGGCTTCTAGAGGTAAGTCATGGTCTGGGCAATGCGGAGTACCTGCACGTGCATACAGAAGACGTAGGTAGTCATGAATCTCGGTAACGGTGCCTACTGTGGAGCGTGGGTTATGGCTTGTCGCTTTTTGTTCAATGGAAATTGCTGGCGAAAGGCCTTCGATAACATCGACATCAGGCTTTTCCATCAACTGCAAAAATTGACGGGCATAAGCAGAGAGCGACTCTACATAGCGCCGTTGCCCTTCGGCATATAAGGTGTCAAAAGCAAGTGAGCTTTTGCCTGAACCAGATAAACCAGTAAGGACGACCAATTTCTCTCTAGGAATGTCTAGATTGATGTTTTTGAGGTTGTGCGTACGTGCACCGCGGATCTTTATTTCAGTATTCATGATTTTTTAGCGTAACTTGTTAATATAGCCCTTTCCCATGAATCCATCTGAACTTCGCTCCACTTTGGCCTTAGCGGGCATTTTCGGCCTCCGTATGTTGGGCCTTTTCTTGCTTTTGCCTGTATTTAGCATCCACGCACGGGGCTTACCCGGGGGTGAGCATGCATTATGGGTGGGGCTTGCCTTAGGTATTTTTAATATTGTCCAGGCTTGCTTCTATATTCCCTTGGGCAGACTTTCCGACCGAATCGGTCGAAAACCAGTTGTTTTTTGGGGTCTTTCCTTATTTGTCGCTGGCGCTCTGATTTGCGCTGCTCAAGATGACTTGATGTGGATTGCGATTGGCCGAGGCGTAATGGGGGCTGGCGCTATTTCTGCCGCTATTTCAGCTTGGGTTGCCGATCTGACTAGGGAGCAGGTTCGCACTCGAGCCATGGCTTTGGTTGGTGGAAGTATTGCCTTATCTTTTGCCCTCTCATTAGTTATTGCAGCCCCTATTTATCGAATAATTAGCCTAAGTGGCATTTTTATAGTTCTTGCAGTACTTGGTGTATTGGCGATGCTAGTGACTTATTTTGTTTTGCCAAACTCCAAACCGGAAAAAAGAGCCGTTCAGGCATCTATTAAAGAGGTGTTTTTCCGGCCCGAGTTGATGCGCTTAAACGCTGGGGTTTTTGTTCTGCATGCTACTCAAGTTGCTATGTTTATGGTGGTACCCCGTTTGTTGGTTGAGGCAGGCTTGCCGCTAGCCTCGCACTGGGAGATTTATCTTCCAGTTGTTCTGCTCTCCTTCTTCTTGATGGCGCCAGTATTAATTTTGGGTGAAAAGAAACAGCAATTACGTATTGTTTTGTTAGTCGCGATTGTGTTGCTGTTGATCGCTGAATGCATATTTACCAGGGCATCCTCAATTGGCGTCATTGCGACTGCATTGCTAATTTACTTTGTCGGCTTTAATTTATTAGAAGCTTTGCAGCCTTCGTTGGTATCACGGTTTGCTAAAGAGTCTAAGGGAACGGCTCTAGGCGTATACAACACCACTCAATCAATAGGGCTATTTTCTGGTGCTGCAATTGGGGGTTGGTTAATGGATAGTCATGGCGAATTATCGGTTTTTGCTATGGGCGCAGCCTTGCTTTTATGCTGGCTTATAATTGCTTGGTCAATGCAAGACTTGCCTGCAAAGGTAGTAGATTCAAAGGCTTCGGAAGCAGCGACATAGCCGTAGCTTTACTTAATATATATTTTTTAGCTGCACTTTAAGATTTAATACACATCATCAATTTTCTTCGGGAGACAACATGGCTTCGGTAAATAAGGTCATCATCGTAGGTAACGTAGGGCGCGACCCAGAAACGCGTTATATGCCAAGTGGCGACGCCGTTACAAATATTTCAGTTGCAACATCAGATCGTTATAAAGATAAGCAATCTGGCGAGATGAAAGAAACCACAGAGTGGCATCGTGTTGCATTTTTTGGCAAGCTTGCTGAAATCGCTGGTCAATACCTTAAAAAGGGTTCTCAGGTTTATGTTGAGGGTCGTTTACGTACGCGTAAATGGACTGATGCTAGCGGCCAAGAAAAGTACTCTACAGAGATCGTTGCAGAAACCATGCAAATGCTTGGCGGCAAACCAGTGGGCGGTAGCGAGGGTGGTGGTGAAAGCTATAGCCGTTCTAAGCCTGTTGAGCACTCTGCTCCATCAGGAGCTTCTAATGCAGCATCATTGGGCGCAATGGATGACGATATTCCGTTTTAAGATGCCACATCGCAATTAGTCTATTTGTAGGCTAAATAACCCCAGTCAGATTTGATGTTTGCTGGGGTTTTCTTTTTTCCTCAGATCCATATTCGCCTTAAAATGGCCCCATGAGAATTTGTGGGTTATCTAGATTATTGTTTTCAGTACTTTTGGCATATTTTATTTTGCCAAACGCTGTTATGGCCGCACCTTTTTTCTTTCCCGACATGAATCCTTCCTTTACAAAGGGGGAGTCGCCAGATTGGTTGCGTGATGGCAAAGGGAATGATGGCTACATAACAATCACTTCAGAAGTGATTCCAGTGAGTAGTTGCACTCAAATGTCTAGTCGCAGTTTTTGGGGTTCAGATAAGACTCAACTGGTTTTGTCCCTTGTGACGCAGGGATTTAAAAGTAAGCTGGATAAGATTGAAATACCCATTGCAACTTTCGACGGTAGAGAGAACGGTTCTCAGTGTGCATCTTTAAGTTCCGCTCCATTGCAAATTGTTTCAATGGCTAATTTAGGGGCTTATTCTATTTTTAATCCCGGCAATCTTTCGCTGGTCTTAAATGTGAAAAGTTCGAATGATTCTAATCAAGACTTTATAGGGTCAGCAAAATTATTATTGGGTGCTGCAGCCATAGTTGCCACTGGCGGTTCAGCTGCGGCTATTGGCGGTGTTTCAGCAACGGTCCGAAATTCCGTTTTATCTGACTCTCAAACTAAAGCAAACAGTCTGTTGCAGGGAATGATTGATGCCAAAGTTCCTGTTTCATTAAATTGGTCTGAGTTACGTAAAGGCATTCGGACGGTTGATATTTCTGTATATAAAACCGATCAAAGTTTAAGTAGCATTTCTGACAAACAAATACAACAATTACAAAAAGACCCCAAAGCGGATAAGCAATTATTGTTTACGGTCAAGCTTGAATTCCAGTTCTTTAGAACGATGTTTTATCCAGCTATATCGAATATCGATGGACTGGCAAATCGCGAAAATCTTTCATCTGAATATATTTTAAATTATCAGATCCCTGGTTCGGGTCAAAACTTCATGCAAATTTTGAATAACGCATCTCCAAGTTTTTTGCAGAAAATTGGGAAAGCTGAGGGAGTCGATCTGACTAGAGCTTGTGCTTCAGGTTTTGAAAAATTGAAAAAAGCTGGGCTAGATAATGTGGATATCGCAATAGTCATGAAATCCTTTATCGATGAAGCTAAAGGAGATTCCACTTGGTATACAAACCCTGCGGTGGTAAAAAGTTGCTTTGCTCAAGCTCCCAGTATCTCAACTTACCTTGAGCAGATTTATGATCAGGTGACACCCAAACAGGATGGCGGTAAGCTCTAATTTTTATTGTCTGGCGTGGCGAGTGTTATCTGGCCACGGTGCGTTGTGGTCAGTTCGAAATGGATTGATATCTAAGCCACCCCTTCTTGTGTAACGCGCATAGACAGAAAGTTTCTCGGGTTTGCATTGGCGTTTGATATCGCAAAATATCGTTTCTACGCAATGCTCATGAAATTCACCAAGCTGTCTAAATCCAATCAGGTATCTCAATAAACCTTCTTCCAAAATAGGTCGACCTTGATAGCGAATTTGTACGCTAGCCCAATCTGGTTGACCGGTTACCGGACAGTTTGATTTGAGTAAATGAGAAACCAGGCATTGCTCAACGGGCCCAAAAGAGGCATTCACTTCCAGTAGCGCAGGATCGGCAGCTAAATAGGGGTCAATTTCAATATCCAAGCGATCTAGCAAAACACCATCCATTTCTTGAATACCTTTTTTGGCGGCAAACTCGGTAGAAATGATGCGAGTCAAAATTTTGCTTCCAGCAACCATCGATAAATCGGTTGTTATTTTTTCTTTGACTTCATTTGCATCCTCAAAGCGAGCATTGTTTAAGCTGTTGAGATAAAGCTTAAAAGATTTTGACTCAATCATGTTGGGCGAATCAGCTGGGATCTGAAACTCAGCCAGAGCAATCTGAGGTTTGCCTCTTTGATTGAGCCAACTTAATTCAAAGGCATTCCATAAATCCACTCCGATAAAAGGCGGCGCTTGATTCGGTTGAATATTGAGTTTGAGACGATTCTCGGATCGAGGTATCGGAAACAATAGACTTGGATCATATTGATCTGGATAGCTGGAGTTTTGACCAAGTGGTAATGTAGCCATGCGATGAAATCTTTTTGCTTAGGAAGTTTTAGGGCGATTTGATACACCAGAGACAACATGACCTGTCGGCGCAACGGAGGCTGCTGACTGGCAATGACCTGTTTGATCGTCAAAGAAGAAGTCGGGCTCGAATTCTCGAAGAAATTCACTTTTGGATAAACCACCCAAGAACATCGCCTCATCTACATCGACACCCCATGCCATCAACGTACGAATTGCGCGCTCATGCGCAGGTGCCGAGCGAGCGGTCACGAGTGCAGTGCGAATCCGCATGCCTGTTTCACTGGTCGAGCGTTGCAGACGATGAAGCGCTTCGAGTAGTGGTTTAAAGGGGCCTGGTGGTAAAGGGATATCAGCCTTTTTGCTTTCATGATCTACAAACGCTTCCAGCCCCTTGTCCTGAAATACCTTTTCGGCTTCATCAGAAAAGAGGACGGCATCTCCGTCAAAAGCTATACGAATTTCATTGGGGTGTGATTCAGCAGTTTTACTAGACTCTGGATATACGCGCGCTGCTGGGAAACCTGCCTCAATCGTGGCGCGGACATCATCTTCATTTGCTGATAGAAAAAGATTGGCATGCAATGAGCGTAAGTAGTGGTACGGTGCGCGGCCACGAGTAAATACTCCACGCTCTAGGTGCAGACCATGATGTTTAGCGGAGCGGAAAACACGCAATCCACTGACAGGATCGTTGCGCGAAAGAATGACCACTTCAACACGCTGTTCCCCATCTTCATTGAAGGCGAGAAGTTTTTTGACTAACGGAAAAGCAACCCCTGTCTGCGCAGCTTTAGAGAGTCGCTCGAGTTGTAATTTCATGTAGGCGCTGTCATCAGTCGATTCAAAAATACGATTTTCTTCTTCGAAGTCAAAGAGGGCGCGCGATGAAATCGCAACGACAAGTTTTCCGGTGAGCGTATAGGACATCTTATTTTAGGAAGAGGCGATAAGCTGGGTTATTAGTTTCATCCCAATGAGGGTAACCCAAGGAAGCCAGAAATCCTTGCAACTTTTTCTGCTCATTCTTAGGTACTTGAATACCTACCAAGATGCGTCCATAGTCAGCACCATGATTGCGGTAATGAAAGAGGCTGATGTTCCAGTTCGGAGCCATGCTCGTAAGAAATTTCATCAAAGCGCCTGGACGTTCTGGAAACTCAAAGCGATAGAGTAATTCATCTTTCGCCAAGGCAGATCGACCGCCAACCATATGCCTTAAATGAGATTTTGCTAGCTCATCATGGGTAAGATCAATGGTTGCAAAGCCGGCCTTTGTAAAGTGTTTGGCAATTGCTTTGCTATCGCCAGCTTTCTGGGTGCTAATACCTACAAAAATATGAGCTTCATTTTGATCGGCAATACGGTAATTAAATTCAGTCACATTGCGATTGCCTAAAAGTTCGCAAAAGCGTTTGAATGAGCCACGTTCCTCTGGGATAGTGACAGCAAATACCGCTTCGCGGAATTCACCAACATCAGCCCGTTCTGCCACAAAACGTAGGCGACTGAAGTTCATATTCGCACCACAGGCAATAGCTACCAAAGTCTTTTTCTTGGTGCGATGTTCTTCCACATACTTTTTCATGCCAGCTACAGCCAATGCGCCAGCGGGCTCTAAAATGCTGCGCGTGTCAGTGAAGACATCATTGATAGCCGCGCAGATTTCATCGGTATCAACGGTAATAATGTCATCGACTACCCGTTTGCAGATGCGAAAAGTTTCTTTACCAACAAGTTTGACGGCCGTCCCATCCGAAAAGAGTCCGACGTCTTTGAGTTCAATACGCTTGTTTGCCGCAAGAGATCTTTTCATGGCATCAGAATCTGATGCCTGTACCCCGATGACTTTAGTTTTTGGGCTAACAGCTTTGACGTATTCACCAACGCCGGCAATAAGGCCGCCCCCGCCAATTGCGACAAAGATCGCCTCAATAGGCTCTTGATGTTGTTGGAATATCTCTTGAGCAATCGTGCCCTGTCCAGCAATGACATCTGGGTCATCAAAGGGATGAACGAAGGTCAGACCCCGTTTTTTTTCTAAAATCTCTGAGTGCTTAAAGGCGTCGCTATAGGATTCGCCATGCAGAATGATTTCTACCCAAGAGCCCCCACGAGCTTTGACGGCATCAATTTTCACGCTAGGAGTAGTCACTGGCATCACGATGACGGCTTTGCACTTCATTTTCGCAGCTGAGAGGGCTACACCTTGGGCATGATTCCCCGCAGAAGCTGCAATAACGCCTCTTTTGAGTGCTTCTGGGGGTAAATGAGCCATTTTGTTATAGGCACCCCTCAGTTTGAAGGAAAAAACCGGTTGGTTATCTTCTCTTTTGAGTAAAACCTGGTTACCCAATCTTTTGCTGAGTTCTGGAGCCAGTTCAAGCTCGGTTTCCTTGGCTACATCGTAGACGCGGGCCGATAAAATTTTCTTTAAATAGTTCGTTGCCATCCGATGAGCGTACCACGGATGATCTCTAAACCCTTAGATTTGAAAGGGTTTATCCCACTGACTGACAAGTTTTTGGGATTCCTGCCAATATCGGCATTGCTCAATTAAAATGCATATTTATCAAACATAACGCTATGAACGCACCATTGGCTTTGAATCAGTTGCTGGACGCCGAGGCGGGCTCACCCCGTTTACGCGAAATACCATACAACTACACCTCTTTTTCCGACCGAGAAATCGTCATTCGTCTATTGGGCGAAGAGTCTTGGCGCGTCTTAAATGAGCTCCGCGGAGTCCGCCGTACTGGACGTTCAGCACGTATGCTGTTCGAGGTATTGGGCGATATTTGGGTTGTTCAGCGCAACCCCTTTTTACAGGATGACTTATTAGATAGCGCAAAGCGTCGTAAGTTATTGATCGATGCACTATGGCATCGCTTAGGTGAGGTTGAAAAACGCTCAAATGGTGAATCTGCCAGCCAAGTTCAAATTTTGTTAGCTGCAGCCCGTCGAGCAGTAGAAAATTTTGAAAATGGCTTTGAAGAGGTTGAGAAATTACGTAAACGTGCTCGTAAGGAGCTCGGACGACATACTGCCAGTGACAATATTTGTTTTGATGGCGTATCTCGCGCATCTCACGTTACTGATGCTACGGATTGGCGCGTTGAGTTTCCGCTGGTTGTTCTCAAGCCTGATTATGAATCCGAAATACCGGGCTTGGTAAAAGCGTGTATTGAATTAGATCTAACCATCATCCCACGTGGAGGTGGCACTGGCTATACAGGCGGAGCAATTCCCTTGTATGCAAAATCTGCTGTCATTAATACAGAAAAACTCGAGAATATTGGTGGCGTGAAGAGCGCTCGTTTACCTGGTGTGGATCATGAAGTGCCTACCATTTTTACGGGTGCTGGAGTAGTAACTCGTCGTGTCTCTGACGCTGCAGAGCATGCTGGCCTTGTCTTTGCTGTAGACCCTACGTCAGCAGATGCAAGTTGTATTGGTGGCAATATTGCGATGAATGCTGGTGGTAAGAAGGCCGTTTTATGGGGCACTGCGCTTGATAACTTAGCTAGCTGGCGCATGGTTGATCCCGAAGGCAATTGGCTAGATGTTCAGCGACTAGATCACAACCTAGGCAAGATTCATGAAGCTGCCCAAGTTCGTTTTCAATTAACTTGGTCTGAAGGTACAAGTGAGCCTGGTGAACGTATTCTCAAGAAAGAAATTTTAGAAGTAGAGGGCAAGCGCTTTCGTAAGGAAGGCTTAGGCAAAGACGTCACTGATAAATTTTTATCAGGTTTACCAGGCGTACAAAAAGAAGGTTGTGATGGCTTAATCACCAGTGCGGAATGGATCTTGCATCGCATGCCTAAGTACATGCGCACTGTTTGTCTAGAGTTTTTTGGTCAAGCGCGTGAAGCGATTCCAAGTATTGTTGAAATCAAAGCGTATTTAGATGGTCTAAGCAAAGATGGTGGCCCGATCTTGGCTGGTCTTGAGCATTTGGATGACCGCTATTTAAGAGCAGTGGGTTATTCCACTAAATCGAAGCGTAATGGTTTGCCTAAGATGGTGTTGTTTGGCGACATTGCAGGTGATAACGAAGAGCAAGTGGCTGCCGCAACTAGTGAAGTTGTTCGTATGGCCAACTTGCGAGTGGGTGAAGGCTTTGTAGCTGTCAGTCCTGAAGCTCGCAAGAAGTTTTGGTTAGATCGTGCACGTACTGCAGCTATTGCACGTCATACCAATGCATTCAAGATCAACGAGGACGTAGTCATTCCATTACCTCGTATGGGTGAATATACAGACGGTATTGATCGTATCAATATTGAGCTTTCTCTCAAAAACAAATTGCAAGTTTTAGATGCTCTTGAAGCCTTTTTGAAAAAAGGTCCATTACCTCTTGGTAAGGGCGGTGATGATTATGAAATTGCTACTGCTGAGATTTTGGGTGATCGTGTTCAAGAGGCTTTAGATTTGATTGCTAAAGTTCGCACTCGTTGGTCAGAGTGGTTGACGCAAATGGATATTCTGTTTCCTCAGTTACAAAGCTTTAGTTTGCGTGCCTCATGGAAAACGGAGATTCGTTCAGAGTTCCGCACTATTTTTGGCGGCATGGCTTTTGAGCCCATCCTAAATGAGCTTGAAGCAATTCATAAAAAGATTTTGCGTAAGCGTGTCTTTGTTGCTTTACACATGCATGCGGGTGATGGAAACGTTCATACTAATATCCCCGTGAATTCAGATGACTATGAGATGTTGCAAGATGCACATCAAGCAGTCGATAAGATTATGAAATTGGCGCGTTCTTTGGATGGCGTCATTTCTGGCGAGCACGGTATTGGTATTACAAAGCTGGAATACCTCACTGAAGATGAACTCAAAGATTTCCGCGCTTATAAAGGGCGCGTTGATCCAGAGGGGCGCTTCAACAAGGGCAAGCTCATGCCTCAGGCTGATCTGAGCATGGCTTATACCCCTAGCTTTGGTCTCATGGGGCATGAGTCCATCATCATGCAGCAAAGTGATATTGGAGCAATTGCCGACAGCATTAAGGATTGTTTACGTTGCGGTAAATGCAAACCTGTTTGCTCTACCCATGTTCCTCGTGCAAATTTGCTTTATAGCCCACGGGACAAAATCTTAGCCACTTCTTTATTGATCGAAGCATTTTTATATGAAGAGCAAACTCGTCGTGGAGTCTCTATTCGTCATTGGGAAATGTTTGATGATGTAGCGGCGCATTGCACCGTATGTCATAAGTGTTTAACGCCCTGCCCAGTGAAGATTGACTTCGGCGATGTGACCATGAATATGCGCAACTTGTTGCGCAAGATGGGTCAGCAACGCTTCAATCCTGGTACAGCGGGAGCAATGTTCTTTTTAAATGCTACTAGCCCAGAAACTATTCATCTTGTTCGTAAGGCGATGATTGGTTGGGGTTACAAGTTGCAGCGTTTGGGTAACGACATTTTCCGCAAGGCTGCGCGTAAGCAAACTGCTCATCCGCCTGCTACGGTTCTTAAGCCGAGCATTAAAGAACAGGTGATTTTCTTTGTGAACAAGAAAATGCCTGGCAATCTTCCTAAAAAAACGGCGCGTGCTTTGTTGGATATTGAGGATGCGAACTACGTACCGATTATTCGTGATCCAAAAACTACTTCAGCTGATACTGAAGCGGTATTCTATTTCCCTGGATGCGGCTCGGAACGTTTGTTCTCTCAGGTAGGCTTAGCTACTCAAGCTATGCTTTGGAATGTAGGTGTGCAAACTGTATTGCCACCGGGATATTTATGTTGCGGCTATCCACAGCGTGGCAATGGTGACTTTGATAAAGCGGAAAAGATGATCACCGATAATCGGGTGCTTTTCCATCGCGTTGCCAATACCTTAAATTATCTAGATATCAAGACTGTAGTTGTGTCATGCGGAACGTGTTACGACCAGTTAGCGGGCTATCAGTTTGAACAGATTTTCCCAGGCTGCCGCATCATTGATATTCATGAGTATCTGCTGGAGAAAGGTGTAAAACTTTCTGGAGTAACGGGTGTGAAGTATATGTATCACGATCCATGCCACTCTCCAATGAAGCTCCAGGACCCACTCAAAACGGTTAATGAATTAATTCAGCTCGATGATGAATCGTATATTCCAAAGAATGATCGTTGCTGTGGTGAGTCTGGAACCCTGGCTGTTACGCGTCCAGATATTTCTACTCAAGTGCGTTTCCGTAAGCAAATTGAGATGGAGAAGGGCGCAACAGAATTGCGCAAGGATGATTTCACTGGCAAAGTAAAAGTTCTCACCAGTTGCCCATCATGTTTGCAAGGTCTTACCCGTTTTGATGCTGATAGTGATACCACTGCCGATTACATTGTGGTGGAAATGGCTCAAAAATTATTGGGTGAGAACTGGATGGAAGATTATGTGGTTAAAGCCAATCAGGGTGGTATCGAACGGGTATTAGTTTAATGATTCCAAGCGATATTGTTGTTCATCAACAATCAAGGGTTTTAGAGTTGTCCTATGACGATGGCAAAACCTATCGCTTGCCTTTCGAGTTTTTGAGGGTACTCTCACCATCAGCTGAGGTTCAAGGTCATGGCCCTGGGCAAGAAACTTTGCAAACTGGTAAACGAGAAGTTGTTATTACCAATGTTGAGCCAGTAGGTCATTACGCTATTAAGCCCTCATTTTCTGATGGGCATGATTCAGGTTTATATACTTGGGATTATTTGCGACATCTTTGCGAAAACCAAGAGCCATTATGGAATGAGCATTTAGAGAAATTGGCTGCCGCTGGTCTAGACCGCGATGCCCCTATGACAAAGCAAGGATACTCTTGCGGTAGTCACTAATTCATTGATAAAGATATTTATATATGAGTAAAACCCACTTCGGCTATCAAAGCGTTGATGAAGCTGAAAAAGCTGGAAAGGTTGCCGAAGTTTTTCATTCGGTAGCAAGTAAATACGATGTCATGAATGATTTGATGTCGTTTGGCTTGCATCGTTTATGGAAAAAAGTGACCATTGCTCGTGCGCAGGTACGTCCTGGACAAAAGATTTTGGATATTGCTGGTGGAACTGGCGACTTGGCTGCGGCGTTTGCGCGTGCTGCTGGCTGGGGTCAAAACCCTGAGGCACAAGTTTGGTTAAGCGATATCAATGCTTCTATGTTGGGGGTTGGGCGGGATCGATTATTGGACAAGGGTTTAGCGGTACCTTGTGTGCAATTTGATGCAGAGAAAATTCCATTTCCAGCAAATCATTTTGATGTGGTGACCGTTGCTTTTGGTTTGCGAAACATGACGCACAAAGATGTAGCTTTAAGCGAAATGCTTCGGGTGATAAAGCCAGGTGGCCGTGTATTGGTGCTGGAGTTCTCAAAACCTGATGCCATGTTGCAGCCGGTTTATGACATCTACTCATTCAAGGTACTACCTTGGCTTGGCGAGAAAATTGCTCAAGACTCCGAAAGCTATCGTTATTTAGCGGAATCCATTCGCATGCATCCAGATGCTGAAGCGTTAAAAGACATCATGTTAGGTGTGGGCTTTGACAAGGTGGAGACCCACAGAATGACTGGGGGTATTGTTGCCTTACACATTGGTATCAAATACTGATATTTCAGAGGTTTGAGTTATTTAGAAGTAAAGACGTTATGACGTTATACGAGGTAAGTAAAAGTGAATAAGCATTTTTTTAAAGCGCTGTTGTTAAGTTTGAGTTTGATATTTGCCTTAATGGGTCAAGTGGAAGCCGCAAGATTGGGTGGCGGTAGAACCTTAGGTAGGACACCAAGCGCCCCAATGCAAAGACAGGCAGCCCCTGTTCAGCAAACGCAGTCTACAGCACCTGCTTCAGCTCCTCAGGTAGCGCCTGCTCCAAGCCCAAGTCGCTTTGGTGGAATGGGCGGTCTCTTGGGTGGTTTAGCGGCTGGGCTTGGTATTGGTTACCTGCTATCCCATTTTGGGCTTGGTGATGCGGCATCTTCATTCATTACGGGTTTGCTGATTGCCTTATTGGCAGGCTTTGTCATTATGTTTGTTATCAGAAAGCTACTTCCTGCTTTTTCAGACGCTGGCCAAAGTGCTCGCGTTCCTCAGGGTGGTGCGAGTGAGAATGCTAGTTCAGTAGCGCGACCAGAATCCGCTTTTAATCCGGCAGCCAATGCATTTGGGGGTGTAGGAGCAGAACCAGAACCTTTTTTATCCACATTACCCCCAGGTTTTGATGAATATGCGTTTTTGGAAAATGCTAAACAGTATTTTGTTGGGCTGCAAAGAGCTTGGGATCAAGGCGATTTAGCGGCTTTACGAGAATTCACCACACAAGTGATGTTTGCCACTATTCAACAAGATTTGGCAGGACGTTCTGATAGCCTTAATCAGACTGATGTCGTGGCAGTGAATGCCCGATTAATCGGAATTGAAACCACTGGCGAGCACTATTTTTGCAGTGTAGAGTTCTCGGGCATGATTTGTGAACAAGCTGGAGCTAGTCCCAATCAGTTTTCTGAAATCTGGAACTTGACTAAGCCAGTAGAGGGCCCTGGCGGTTGGGTACTGGCGGGTATTCAGCAGTTGGTTTAAGCTAAGGGTACTTTCCATTGGAAAACCCGCACTAGTGCGGGTTTTTTACACTTATGAACACCGAAGCACCATCAACCCATACTATTGCAGCTGGCGCCATTTGCCGGGGTATTAATCACGTTTTATCTCGCGAACCTTGGGCGATGACTGAATTGGGTCGCCATGGGTATAAAACGATATTAGTGGGTTTACCTATTGGCGATCTTTGTTTTGAAATCACTTCGGCTGGCCTAATAGCAGCATCCACTGCGACATCAAGTCCCTCTTTGAGTTTAGATATTTCTGCAAAAGCTTTAAGCGAGTTAGCTGGAAGCTCGGGCAATTTGCGTGAACAGGCTTTTAAAGCGGTGAAGATTTCTGGGGACGCTGATTTAGCTCAGCTATTGGGTCGTTTGATTGGACAAGTGCGATGGGAGTACGAGGAAGATCTTTCACGGTTCATCGGTGATGCTCCTGCAAACTTTGCTGTTAGGCAGGGTAAGAAAATGCTTTCCGCTGGTCGTTCTGCTGCAAGTGATTTGATTGCTAATATCGTGGAGTATGTGAGCGAAGAAAAGAAAGTATTGTTGAACAAGCGGGATTTTATGATTCAAAAATCTGAATTAAATGATTTACGTGATGCGGTTGATCGTATGGAAAAACGTATTCAACTCTTAGAACACAAACAAAAGGCTAAATAAATCGTGCGCAGACTTACTCGCCTTTCCTTCATTTTTTTTACCGCATGGCGCTTCGGCTTACTACCCTTATTGCGCGATAACTTAAAGCCTGGTCTTCGCCGTGGTTTCTTAACTATCCTTTGCTGGCTTTCCCCAAATTCGGATTTACCAAGAGGCGCAAGAATTCGCTTAACGCTTGAAGCGCTTGGCCCAATCTTTGTAAAGTTTGGTCAGGTTCTTTCTACTCGCCGTGATTTATTGCCTGAAGATATTTCAGATGAGTTGGCAAAATTACAGGATCAAGTTCCACCTTTTTCAAATGAAGAATCACGTCGATTGATTGAGCTGGCACTGGGCAAGCCGATTGAAGAAATCTTCATGAGTTTTGATGCTACACCCGTCGCTAGTGCCTCTGTAGCTCAGGTTCACTTCGGAATACTGCTGGGTACCGAGAAGCACCCTGAGTGGGAGGATCGTGCGGTTGCTATTAAAGTCTTACGCCCTGGAATATTGCCGGTGATTGAGGGTGATATTGCCTTGATGTATGACTTAGCAAAAATCATTGAAAAATCTTCCGAAGATGGACGCCGTTTAAAGCCACGTGAGAATGTGGCAGAGTTTGATACTTATTTACATGACGAATTAGATCTCATGCGTGAAGCTGCGAATGCAAGTCAGTTGCGCAGATATTTTTCTGATTCAAAAAAATTAATGATCCCAGAAATGTACTGGGATCTCTGCCATACCAATGTCATGGTGATGGAGAGAATGAATGGCATCTCTATTGGGCGCACTGCTGAGTTAAAAGCAGCTGGCGTTGATTTTAAAAAATTGGCAGCCGATGGTGTCGAGATATTCTTTACGCAAGTATTTGAGTATGGTTTTTTCCATGCGGATATGCACCCAGGAAATATTCTGATTAGTTTGGAGCCTGATACGTTTGGTCGTTTTATTTCTTTGGACTTCGGTATTGTTGGTGCGCTAAGCGAAACTGATAAAAATTACTTAGCTTTAAATTTCCTAGCCTTCTTTAATCGGGATTACAGACGTGTTGCCGAGCTTCATATTGAATCTGGTTGGGTTCCTGTAAATACGCGCGTAGAAGAATTAGAAGGTGCGGTGCGATCTGTTTGTGAGCCGTATTTTGATAGGCCCTTGAAAGAGATTTCTTTGGGCATTGTCCTCATGCGTCTATTTCAAACTTCGCGCCGTTTTAAGGTTGAGATACAACCTCAACTCACTTTGCTGCAAAAAACCCTCCTCAATGTGGAAGGTTTGGCGCGTCAATTGGACCCAGATCTAGATTTATGGAAAACGGCTAAGCCAATTCTGGAGAAGTGGGTAAGCCAGCAGTTAGGCTGGAGAGGCTTGGTTGATGGTCTTAAGGCTGAGGCGCCGAGCTGGGCAAAGATTCTCCCTACCCTCCCCCGTTTAATTGCCGAAAGCTTAAAACAGAGCCATGGCCCAAAAAATGAACAAAACCGCGAGTTGGAGGTTTTAAAGGCTCTTTTGCTCCAAGAAAGACGTACTCACCGACTGATAGTGGGCGCATTGCTCTTTGCAGGTGGTTTTTTGGCGGGAATTTTAGTGGTCGGCCTTGGGATTTACTAGTCTCTGGCTGGTAGCGCCCTAACCCGCTAAAATAGCTGGTTAGGCAGAGAACATGAAAAAATACTTTATTGCAGGCATCTTGGTATGGGCACCATTGGCAATCACAATTTGGGTGATTACTTGGGGCTTGGGTTTGCTCGATGGTGTTTTTGGTTCTGTAATGCAGGCGATTATTGCTATATTTCCCCACGAGTTTGCCGCAGATTTGCAGCATTTTCGCGAGTTACCCGGTGTAGGTGTTGCGATTGTTGTATCGGTGATTATGTTTACAGGACTGCTTGCGATTAGTTTTGCTGGGCAGTGGTGGATTCGATTATGGAATAAGCAAATTAATCGCATTCCCGTGGTTCGATCTATTTATTCCAGTGTGCAACAAGTGTCATCCACCTTATTTTCTGGCAGTGGCCAGGCGTTTAGTAAAGCATTGCTAATTCGCTATCCACATACAGAGTCTTGGACAATAGCATTTAAGACGGGTATCCCTGCTAAAGAAGTCGCTTCCAAATTGGGTGAAGATTACGTTAATGTATTTTTACCAACCACTCCAAATCCTACCTCTGGATTTTTTATGATCGTTCCGCGTGCGCAGACGATTGAGTTGGATATGAGTGTGGAGGAGGCCTTGAAGCATATTGTTTCTATGGGCTCTGTTCCTCCAAATAGTTCAGTCGGTTTGACTGAAATTCAGTCACCCAATCATTTTTGATTTATAGGAAATTTTTATGTCGATGCGAAGTCATACCTGTGGTCAGGTAACCGATTCACTTATTGGTAAAGAAGTAACTCTATCTGGATGGGTAAACCGTCGCCGTGATCATGGTGGCGTGATCTTTATTGACTTACGTGATCGTGAAGGTTTTGTACAAGTGGTTTGCGATCCAGATCGTCCAGAGATGTTTGCGCTTGCTGAGCAGGTGCGTAACGAGTTCTGTATTCAGATCAAAGGTTTGGTTCGTGCTCGTCCTGTTGGCACAGAGAATAATGATTTAGTTAGTGGAAAAGTAGAGATTCTTTGCCATAGTTTAGTCATCCTGAATGCTTCCATTACTCCGCCATTCCAATTGGATGATGAGAATTTATCTGAGACAACTCGCTTAACGCATCGCGTATTGGATTTACGTCGTCCACAGATGCAAAAGAATTTGCGTTTGCGTTATAACGTGGCTATGGAGACTCGTCGTTACTTAGATGAGGCTGGCTTCATTGATATTGAGACGCCAATGCTCACTAAGAGTACTCCAGAAGGTGCGCGTGATTACTTAGTTCCTTCCCGAGTACATGATGGCCACTTCTTTGCATTGCCGCAATCCCCACAACTCTTTAAACAGTTATTGATGGTGGCAGGTTTTGATCGCTATTACCAAATCACTAAATGTTTCCGCGATGAAGATTTGCGTGCCGATCGTCAGCCTGAATTTACTCAGATCGACTGTGAAACTGCGTTCCTGGATGAGTTGGAGATTCGTGACCTCTTTGAAAATATGATCCGTCACATTTTTAAGAAAACCATGAATGTTGAATTGCCAAATCCATTCCCAACCATGCCTTACTCAGAAGGTATGGCTCGCTTTGGTTCTGATAAGCCTGATTTACGTGTGAATTTTGAATTCACTGAATTAACAGACCTTATGAAAGATGTGGACTTCAAAGTATTTTCTGGAGCCGCTAATCAGGAGGGTGGTCGTGTTGTTGGTTTGTGTGTTCCAGGTGGTGCTGAGATTAGCCGTAGCGAAATTGATGACTACACTCAATTTGTTGCGATTTATGGTGCCAAAGGTCTGGCTTGGATTAAGGTGAATTCTGTCGCTGAAGGCCGCAATGGCTTGCAGTCACCGATCGTGAAGAACTTGCATGATGCTGCTATTGAAGGCCTCTTGAAGCGTACCGGTGCTAAAGACGGCGACATCATTTTCTTTGGTGCCGACAAAGAGAAGGTGGCAAACGATGCCATGGGTAATCTACGTTTACGTATTGGACACTCTGCTTGGGGTAAGGAGCATGGACTCTTTACCGAAGGTTGGAAGCCTCTGTGGGTAGTTGATTTCCCAATGTTTGATTACGACGAAGGCGAAGCGCGTTGGGTTGCTTGCCATCATCCGTTTACCAGCCCTAAAGATGAGCATATGCAATATCTTGAGTCTGATCCAGGTAAGTGCTTGGCTAAAGCTTATGACATGGTGCTCAATGGAAGTGAGATTGGCGGTGGCTCAGTGCGTATTCACCAAGAGGCCGTTCAAAGCCAAGTATTTCGTGCATTAAAAATTGGTGCTGAAGAAGCTCAAGCAAAATTTGGTTTCTTATTAGATGCTCTTCAATATGGCGCGCCTCCACACGGTGGTATCGCCTTTGGTTTGGATCGTATCGTCACAATGATGACTGGTGCCGAGTCGATTCGTGATGTAATTGCATTCCCCAAAACACAACGCGCTCAGTGCTTGTTAACTCAGGCTCCAAGTCCAGTTGATGAACGTCAGTTGCGTGAATTGCATATTCGTTTGCGTCAAGCAGCACCTGCGGTGTAATTTAGATAGTATTTAAAGTACCTTGAAAATCCCCATTTCGGTTTTAGTTGTTATCTATAAATTGAGTGGGGATGTTTTATTGATAGAGCGTGCTGATCGTGCCAATTTTTGGCAATCGGTCACTGGAAGTCTAGATGCTCCTAATGAAGATTTAGCCTTGGCTGCAAGCCGAGAGGTATTCGAAGAAACTGGTATTGCAGTTGATCACTTGCCTATTGGTTCATTGGTCAATATGCAGCATCACATTGACTATGAGATTTATCCGGAGTGGCGCTATCGATATGCTCCCGGAGTGATTAAAAATATTGAGCACTGGTTTGCTCTGGAAGTCCCTGAAAACACCCCAATTACTCTTTCACCTAGAGAGCATGTGGCTTATCAATGGCTTCCTTATCAAGAGGCTGCAAAAAAATGCTTCTCTCTTAGTAATGGCCAAGCTATTTTGCAATGGTTTTCTACGCATTAGTAGATAAATGACTAAGATAGTGCGATGAGACATTCATCAGGACAGCACCATTCACGCGTAGATTCGCAAGTACCCCAAAGTAGTGACTGGAAAGTCATTCGGGATTTATTGCCCTATCTGCTTGAGTATAAGTACCGAGTTGCTTTAGCGCTGACGTGTTTGATAGCTGCAAAGGTAGCAAATCTCGGAATTCCGATTTTGATGAAGAGGTTGATTGATACACTCAATATCAAGACAGACTCTCCACAAGCTTTGCTGGTTGTGCCAGTAGGTTTAATTGTGGCCTACGGTCTATTGAGAGTCTCAGCTTCCTTATTTACCGAGTTGAGAGAATCGCTGTTCGCAAGAGTTACTCAAAACGCAGTGCGAAAAGTAGCTCTACAAGTATTTGAACATCTTCATTCTTTGGCTTTGAGCTTTCATTTGGCGAGGCAAACCGGTGGTGTTAGTCGAGATATTGAACGGGGTACACGTGGCATTCAATCCCTGATTTCTTATTCTTTGTATAGCATCCTTCCAACATTAATTGAATTCTGTTTAGTACTTGGTTACTTTGCCTATTCTTACGATATCTGGTTTGCTTTAATCACTTTAGCCGCGCTAATTCTCTACATATCTTTTACTGTTGCTATCACGGAGTGGCGCACCCATTTTCGTCGCACGATGAATGATATGGATTCGAAAGCAAACCAAAAAGCGATCGACTCTTTATTAAATTTTGAGACAGTTAAATATTTTGGCAATGAAGCTTTTGAAGCTGGCCGCTATGATGAAAATCTTGCGCGCTATCAAGTGGCTGCGGTTAAATCTCAAAAGTCCTTGGCTTTACTGAATCTAGGTCAACAAGGCATCATTGCTACGGGATTAGTCTTAATTTTATGGCGTGCCACCATTGGTGTCGTGAATGGCACGATGACTTTAGGTGACCTCGTTTTGGTAAATACTCTGATGATTCAGTTGTATGTGCCCTTGAATTTCTTAGGGGTGATTTATCGTGAAATTAAGCAATCCCTCACGGACATGGACCGGATGTTTTCTTTGCTAAATACTGAAAAAGAAATTGCAGATAGTCCAAATGCTAAGCCCTTGCATATAGCAAACTATGCTCATGGTCCAGATGTGCGTTTTGAGAATGTTTCATTTCACTATGATGTAAAACGCGAGATTCTTAAAAACATTAGTTTTAATATTCCTGCAGGAACTATTACTGCGGTTGTAGGTCAAAGTGGAGCTGGTAAAAGTACGCTAGCAAGATTACTTTTTCGCTTCTATGACATCCAATCTGGAAAGATTTTGATGGATGGTCAAAATATTCAAGAAGTTACCCAGGCTACTCTACGAAAAGCTATTGGGATCGTTCCCCAAGATACGGTTTTATTTAACGACTCGATTGGCTACAACATTGCTTATGGGGATCCAAAAGCAACGGTTGAAGAAATTCATGAGGCTGCAAGAGCGGCTCAGATTGATGGATTCATCAAACACTTGCCCGATGGTTATGACACTCAGGTAGGCGAAAGAGGGTTAAAGCTGTCTGGCGGAGAAAAGCAGCGGGTAGCAATAGCACGTACTTTACTCAAGAAACCAGCAATGCTCATTTTTGATGAAGCTACATCTGCTCTGGATTCCAAAACGGAGCGCGCCTTTCAAGAGGAGCTACTGGGTTTAGCTAAAAATAGAACTACTCTCATCATTGCTCATCGCTTATCCACCATTATTCATGCCGACCAAATATTGGTGATGGATCACGGGGAAATTGTGGAGCGTGGTACGCATATACAGTTACTTGGTATGAATGGGCGCTATGCGGAGATGTGGCAGATGCAAGAACGCACGCTTGATTAGAATATCCCTATGAATAATCCAGAACAGATCCTGAAGAGCGCCTTTGCTGCGGCATTAGCGGTAGCTGACCCTCAAAAGATGGTCCCGAAATATCTAGGAAAAATCTTCCCTGAAGAACCCAAGGGTCGTTGTATTGTTGTTGGCGCCGGTAAGGCAAGTGCATCCATGGCAAGCGCTTTAGAGCGTTATGCAAGAGAGCATTGGCCCACTATTGAACTAACGGGTGTTGTATTGACTCGCTATGGCCATGACTCCCCGACCTCACAGATCAGAATCGTTGAGGCTGGCCATCCTGTTCCTGATCAGGCTGGCATGAATGGCGCAAAAGAAATCTTAGCTTTAGTGAATACATTAGAGGCGGGTGATGTCTTGATTGCCCTAGTTTCAGGAGGGGGTTCAAGTTTGTTGACCTTGCCTCAAGCAGGAATCAGTATTGATGATATGCGCCAAACAACAGAAGCGCTTTTGCGAAGTGGTGCACCGATCGAAGAGATGAATGTGGTTCGTAAACATTTATCTGCAATTTTGGGTGGTAACTTAGCAAGATTAGCAGTTGCTCGCGGTGCTCGAGTAGAGGCTTTATTAATTTCTGATGTCACGGGGGATTTACCAGCCGATATTGCTAGCGGACCTTGTGCACCTGATTACTCTACCTACCAAGATGCACTCAATATTTTGGCGAAATATAATTTAGACGCCAAAAAGATCCCTGCATCCGTGTTAAGTCACCTTGGTCGCGGTCTTGCTGGAGAAATTCCAGAAACCTTGAAAGAGGTGCACCTGCAAAATGCTCAAGTCAATAATCATGTTATTGCCACTGCACACCAAAGTCTTGAAGCGGCGGCAACTTATATCCGAAGCGTGGGCTATAGTGCTGTGATTTTGGGCGATACGATTACTGGAGAGGCTAAGGACGTTGGTCTTATGCATGCGGGAATAGCTCGCGAGGTGGCGCTTTATCAAGAATGGACAAAGCCCCCGGTTGCTTTAATTTCAGGTGGAGAGTGCACGGTGACTTTGCCAGCAGATAGCAAAGGTCGCGGTGGTCGTTGCAGTGAGTTTCTTTTATCTCTTTTTGCCGCCACTCAAGATATTCCAAATCTATCTGCTTTAGCAGCTGATACTGATGGAATTGATGGCAGCGAAGACAATGCGGGTGCTTGGTTTACTTCTAAAACTCGTGAAGCTTGTGTTAGTAAATCTTTACGCCCAGCTGCTTATCAAGCCTCCCATGATTGCTATGGTTTTTTTGCGCAACTAGATGGTCTGGTAGAAACTGGGCCTACACTTACCAATGTGAATGATTTCCGTATCATTTTGATTGATTAAGGCTTACCAATATCTATGACGACTAGTCCAACTCAAATTCAGATAATCCAGCCAGATGATTGGCATCTTCACATTCGCGATGGTGAAGTGATGAAAGATGTATTGGCTGATACTGCTCGTCAATTTGCGCGCGCAATCATCATGCCAAATTTAAAGCCACCTGTAACCACTGTGGAATTGGCGAAAGCTTATCGTGCGCGCATCCAATCTCAATTAAAGATTTTGGGAGCAGATCACTTTACGCCTTTAATGACCTTATATTTGACTGACAACACCTCGGCAGATGAGGTCCGCAAGGCTAAAGCTGAAGGCATAACAGCCTTTAAGTTATATCCTGCTGGAGCTACGACCAATAGTGATGCGGGTGTTAGTAACCTTAAGCGTTGCTATAGCGCCCTCGAAGCAATGCAAGAGGTGGGAATGCCTTTGTTAGTTCATGGCGAGGTGACGGATTCAGAAATTGATATTTTTGATCGTGAAGCGGTATTTATTGATAAGGTGCTTGACCCTGTTCGTAAAGATTTCCCTGCACTCAAAATGGTGTTTGAGCACATCACGACCTCACAAGCAGCGCACTATGTGCGTGATGCAAATACAGGTGAAAAGCATACTTTAGCCGCAACGATTACGCCGCAACATTTACTGATGAACCGCAATGCCATTTTTACTGGCGGTATTCGCCCACATCATTATTGTTTACCTGTTCTTAAGCGAGAGGAGCATCGGCTTGCCTTATTGGAAGTTGCTACAAGTGGAAGCCCACGATTTTTCTTGGGCACGGATAGCGCGCCCCATTCCAAAGCAGCTAAAGAGACCTCCTGTGGTTGTGCTGGCTGCTACAGCGCCTTTAATGCGCTGGGTTTGTATGCGGAGGCATTTGAAAGTGTTGGCAAGTTAGATAAGTTAGAAGGCTTTGCAAGTTTCTTTGGCCCAGATTTTTATTCCTTACCGCGCAATACCCAAAAAATCACCCTTCTCAAACAAGCCCAAAGCATTCCTCATGAGCTACCTTTAGGTGATGCCACGATTGTTCCTTTGCGTGCTGGCGAAACAATTGCTTGGTCTCTGGCCTAACTTGGTAATTTCTGAAATTTAAAGCCAATTTGCTCCGACTGCGTTAGACTTCAGGCGCAGAGTCAATTAGGCAATCGCCGCCTCTTTATTGAGGGGGAGGAAAGTCCGGACTCCATAGGATAGGGTGATGGCTAACAGCCATACACGGTGACGTGCGGAATAGGGCCACAGAGACGAGCGTATTTAGTTACGGTGAAACGCGGTAACCTCCACCCGGAGCAATCCCAAGTAAGCAGGCGATGAGGCGATCCGCTGAGTCTGCGGGTAGGGAGCTTGAGCCGTCAGGTAACTGCCGGCCTAGAGGAATGATTGCCCCCAGATGAAAATCTGGGCGACAGAATCCGGCTTATCGATTGACTCTGCACTTATTCCGAAA
>Ga0316218_1000194_pt1 | contig 92272 bp, 99 predicted proteins | sample TBH18003metaG_FD_203634 | JGI IMG/M metagenome (GOLD analysis project Ga0316218, IMG submission 203634) | Freshwater microbial communities from Trout Bog Lake, Wisconsin, USA - TBH18003 | ecosystem: Environmental > Aquatic > Freshwater > Lake > Hypolimnion/Profundal zone | place: USA: Wisconsin... | reverse complement strand
GATCGAACGGCACGGCGGGATTGATCGCGGGCAAGTCGGTGTTCACCGCCGATTCCCAGTTGATGGTTTCCCGCAGGGCGATGACGAGGGCGCTTTCCAGCTGGTTCATATTCAATAGTAAATTTTAGCGCTGCCGCTGGCGGCCACGGACAAGTCCATGTTCCAGGTGTTGTTTTGGATGATCACCTGGTAGGTGCCCGGACCCCGGGCGGTCCAGCGCCGGAAGGCGTTGCTGGAAACCGGCGAGGCGTTGCTGGCCGCGACGTAGATCAGCGGGCAGCCGGTGCCGCCGTTGGCGTACACGCCGATGGAACAGAGGCCAAAGAAGCCGTAGCGCGAGCTGGGAATGACGCCGGTCGTCAGCACCTTCAGCACCTGGAGCGACAGCGAGCGTATCTCCATCGTCTGGTTGGCGGCCAGCTGGATCAGCGAAACAAACATGGTGCTGCCGGAGCGCAGCTCCGTTTCCGGCACCGCCATGGGCAGGTGCGCAATGCTGTTTAGCCGGGTGTCTGTGATGTATCCGTTCATGTCAAGTGTAGGTCAGCTCCAGGCGGGCCGTGCCGGTCAAGGCGGCCACAAAGTCGATGGACGTGGCGCTGGAGATCGGGTCGGTCGGGTTGGTCGAAATCTGCATGTTGTTGGCCACGATCCACGAATAGTTTCCGGGAGTCACTGTGACGTACGGCACAGTGGTGTCGCGGGCGTAGACGCCGATGGCGGTGGCTGCGACTGTGTCAAGGCCGCCGGACACGCCCGGATTGCCGGTGCTGTAATCCTTGCGCAGGATCACGTAGACCAGGCCCAGGCTGCCGTAGACGTAATTGCCAGCGGCGATGTTGGGCACTGACACCGAGGAGCTGATCAGCTGCAAGGTCAGGTACCGGCAGGTCAGGCGCATGGGCGTGATGATTTTCATCGTGGCGGCCACGAGCCAGTCGCCCTGCTTGACCTGGGTGGCGGCCAGGGTGATCGGCACGTCGATGATTTCGGATAGGCGGTTCTCGGTGATGTAGCCCATAAATTAGCGTTCGTGGAATTTTTTGAAAATTTCGGCTTCGTCCTCGGGGGTGAAGTCGTACAGGTGATAGTTGTACTCGGTGTCGGAGCCGTCGGTGTAATCTTCGCTGTGTGACGTGTACCAGACGCCCGGGTGGAACTGACTGGAGGAGGCTTCGTAGGCTCCATTGCTGTGCAACCATTTTATGACGATGTCAGCCAGGGTCAGGCCATCTTCGATGTCGAATTCGTCCAGCTCGAAGGTCACGCCCTCCTCGTCGTGCCACCCGGTTTCCGCGTAGTCGCCGTCGGCGGCGCTCTCCGGGGTGGTAACGCTGTAGCTGGTGCGGATGCGCGGCTTCGCGCCGTGCTGCATGGCGTAGTTGATGAACGTGTCGGGGTCTAGCAGGTAATCGTCGTTTGGGTCGCCTTCAGTCGGGGCGGCTTCCTCAATGGCTTCCCTCATTGGTTTTTGGCAATGACAGCCGCATTTGACGCAGCACTCATAGTCGGGGTCATGCAGATTGCTCGGCACCTCCTCGTCTGGTCGAAACGTCCAAAGTACGTTTGACGGGCTGTTGCTGGGTTCAACTTCGTAGTGTCCGTATACGGTTTCAATTTCGTAGTTGTCACCCTCCTCGTCTTCATCGTTGACATCATTGAGCATCCATATCTGGCGAACCGAGCTAGGTAGACCCAGGACTGCTCCGCACTCAAAGCAACAAGGCGGTCGTTCGGCCTGGTTGATGTAATGCTGCGGATCAATGTCATCCAGGGCTTCGGGCAGTTTCTGATGCAGTGCGTGCCGGTTGCGCGCGTGAAACGGATCGAACCAAACGCCGCACTCGCCGCAGTCCACCAGGCCCTCGTCGTCCGGCTGGCTGGTATTGTCGCTGCCACAGTCAGGGCAGCGGTAGGTGGTCATGCGCTTCACTTCCCGGTCCAGGTCAAAGTCCGACGGGTCCGCCTCCAGCATGACCTGGGCCAGCACGTGGGCGTCTACCCTCGTCGAGTATGGACTGCGCTTAGACATTCAATATCCCTTCGGCGGCCAGGCGGGCTTTGGTGGGTACGCGGATGATCATCCCGGGCGGAAAGCCCACCAGGGCGTCCGGCCAGTTGTTTACACAGGCCAGCACGTGCCAGAGTTCAGCGGTACCGTAGAAAGTTTCGGACAGCAGGTCAAGCCGACCGTTGGCGGTGGGCGGCACCGGCCACAGCTCGTCCGAGGGATCGGGCACCACCACGTCCACCATCAGGCCAAAGACAATGACGCCGTCCACGCTGTAGGGCGGCGTGGCGGCGAACATGCTGTACGGCGGCAGCTCAATGCGTTGTCCGGCCATAAATCAGTCTTGGTTGTCTACGTGCGCATTCTTCGATGTCATCACGTTAACTACAAGACGGCGGTAGTTTCAGGCTTTGAAAACGCGCGAGCGGTTGTAGCTTTTGTCCGGGGTTACAATGGTAATCGGCGGCTTGTTCTCGGCGTTTTCCTCGGGCGGCGGATTGCCGCCGAACACGCCCGGCGCGTTGTAGCTGGAAATGGTCAGTTTCTCGTCGGAGTTCACGGCGTTGAAGAACGCCCCGGCGGCACCGTCCGTGGTGTCCTTGCTGCCGTCAGGCGGATGGTCGAACTTTTTGTCCACCTCCAGCAGGTGCTCGGCCTCGCGCAGCATCTGGTCGTTCCGATGCAGCCGGATGCGGTGTTCCTCGAACCCGGCCCGCCAGGCGGTGTACACGGACTTGTCCCGGTCGAGGGAAAGCTTGTCGACCTTGAAATTCTTGGCCTCCAGCATTTGGAGCGGCATTTCGCTCTGCCACATGTCCGCCGTGATCAGGCCGAACTGGTAGCCGCACATGTCCCGGAGCCAGAAAAAGAACCGCTGGATTTTTTCGATGTTGATGGGCTTGGTCTCCCCGGCGCAGATGGTCAGCACGAAGTCGTACTCCACGATCAGCCGGTACTCGCTGAACGGCTCGCCGTCGCGCACCAGGCCCTCGACCAGCTGCGCGCCCGCCAGGTGGCAGATGGACAGCCCGGCCAGGGTCTGCGTCGCCAAGTCGATGTGGGCGTAGCGCAGGCTGTTGGGGTGCCGCTTCGGCTGGATGCGGCTCATGACCCGGGTCAGGAAAGCCTTGTGCTCCAGGTAGTCCCAGATGTTGGTGGCGTTTTCGGAGGACACCGGAATGCGCTGGATGCCCGGCTTTAACGGGTTGGGCACCTGCTCCTTGATGGACAGCTCCAGGCAGGTCTCGATGTCGATCATGCTGGAGAACAGCCGGTGCGCGCCGCCCACGGAGATGCCCGACAGGTTTTGCAGCTGCGCCTTGCAGTTGCGCCGGTAGGCTTCCCAGTAAAACTTGGGCACCAGCTCCGTCTTGGCCCCGGGCGGCGGGTCCTCGTGCGGCTCGTCCAGGATGGGCGTGCCGTTTTCCAGGTACCAGCCCGACAGGATGTACGGGTCCATGTTCTTCAGGCCGTACGCCACCCGGAACCAGTGATGGTCCGGCCCGATGCCGGGCAGGGCGTGCCGCTTGATGCGGTAGACTGCGTTACGAAACACCACCTGCTGCGGCGGGTTGGGCCGCACGTTGGGCGGCAGCTTGGCGTTTTCATCCTCGCGCCTGCGGTTGATTTCGTTGATTTCGCCGACGATCTTTTCCGTGAAGGACGACTCGTCCGCCGCCGACGAGGCCAGCACGCACAGCGCGGGCAGGAAGTTGGCGATGCGCTGGAAGCGGTTGGCGATACGGGTGCGGACCGAGTCGTACAGCGCGTAGGCCGCCAGGTCCGGGTCTTTTTCCAGGCGGAAGTTGCCTTCGTCCAGGCCGATGCCCATCAGGTTGCGCCCCAGCACGTGCTGGCCCTTGGACCCGGCGGTGACCCACATGCGGGACATCCGGCCATCCGGCAGGGAGTTTGCGATGGGGATGCGGTAGCCGCTGTACTCCAGGTCCGGGTTGTACTTGCAGACCTCCGTGAAGTACGGGCTGTCGCCCATGTAGTCCATGGCCACGCCGAAGGCCGTGTCCTTGACCGCCTCCTTGGTCACGGACAGGAAATTGTAGACAATGTTGGAGTTGCGACTCAGGCCGAAGAAATTCTGCGGATTCTTCAGGTGGGTGGCGATGCACAGCCGGTAGAGGATGGCCGTCACCATCAGGGCGGTCTTGCCGATGCCCAGCGATCCGGTCAAGACCATGTTGTGGATGCGCGAATTGACGTTGAGCCACTCGGTGAAAATGTCGTACCAGCCCGGCCAGATGCCTTCGTTCTCGCCCTTGATCGGCTTCCAGGTGCGCCCCAGGTAGTACTCGTCCAGCAGGAATTTGGACATGTTGGGCGGCTCGCAGACGTAGTCCAGCTTCCACAGGTCTCCGTCTACATTTATGTTGCCCGCCCGCAGCTCGGCGGCCAGCTCGTCAAACAGCCGCTGCTCCTCGTCGGTGAGGGACTTGTCGCGCAGGCCGGGCGTGAGCAGCCGGTCGCCTTGGATCACGTCGAGCATGGCGCGCTCCACGCGTTCAGTCTTGGTGGGGTGGGCGGCGGGACTAGGTGGATTGCTGGCGCTGCCAATACTCATACATTTCGTAGCCCAGTCCGGTCAGAAAGTAGGTGACCCGGGGCGGCGTGCTGAGCTGACGGTAGTTGTGCGGCAGAATCTGTTTGCGCGCCAGGCCCTCGTCGACCAGCGTACACAAGTGCTGGGCGGCCAGCCGGGCGGGCTGCATCTGCTTGCTGGTGGCGCGCAAGTGCGGCCAGAACAGGGCGGCCAGCACGGAGGCGGTCAGGCCCGGATGGTCTCCTAGTACACATAGCATTTTGATGCGGGCGACGGAGGCGGGGTACTTGTACCCTAGCCTTTTGCCGTTAGGCGTTCGGCGGACCGGTCCCTCTCGCATGGGCTGGCGTAGACGTAAACGGCGATACCGGTACCATACACTTTTGCGAGCGCACCCCTGTCGGCCAGTGGTTTTGCGCCGTTGGCGATTTGCCAGCCGTACTGGCTGATCATGGCCAGGGCCAGGTCGTGGATCGAGTGGTTGCGCAGGGCTTTGGCGGCTTTCTTCCCGGCCATGGCTGTAAGATAAGGACATAAGTGAGTGGTTTTGGGGCCTCGGCGGGGGTCCACCGGCACCAGGAGCAGATACGGGACGAAGTCGTCCAGGCTGACCTGTTCGTGTCGCTTGGGGCTGTCTAGCGTGCAGTCCACCAGCTCATTACGGTAGACGGACAGCCACACGCTGACGCTTTGGCCGGTGCCTGCCAGGCACAGTTTTAACGCATTCATTCTGCGTTAAAAGAACGGATTATGCGGGGGCGGCAGCTACGTTGATGATCTCTTGCTTGATTTCCCAGAGCGCCTTACGGATCAGTTCCCGGCCCTGGGGCGTGGTGTACTGCCATTTTTCCGCCGTCACGCTGTTGGCGATCTGATGGGAGGAGTCGATCTTGTCCACGGCCAGGTTGCCATCCACGTTGAGCGTGCGGTTGGCCTCCAGCTTCTGGCGCAGCTGGCTGATTTCCTCTTTGGCGATGCGCCAGCCCGCCATGGCCTCGCCCACGGTGACGTCCTTGCGCCGGGAAGCGGCCTGAATCAGGCGGGTGAAATTGTCGTTCATTTCCACCAGGGCGGGCAGCCGCTCGGTGTCGAGCTGGCTGAGCTGGGACAGGACCAGGTCAGTCTTCTCCCCCTGGTTGGCGGAGATGCGGGCCAGCTCCTCCTTGTAGGCGGAAATGTCGTTGCCGCGCGCGATGGCGTGGACGGTGCTGCGCAGCAGGCGGATGGTGGGACTGGGCGGATCAATCGGGCCGGACGGGTCGATCAGCTCGCGGCAGGCCAAATTGTTCAGGACGGCGGCTTCGGAGGTCGGCAGCATGACCACCGGCTTCAGGCCGCGAACCGTTTCCTCCGCCGCCAGCAGCGCGGCTTTGTCGTTGGGCGTGCCGACCACGGCGACGTCTACATCCTCGGCCTCCGGCTTGAACGGCTTGGGCTTGGCCCACTGGCTGCGGGTGGGCGGCTTTTCGGCCCACCGGCTGCGCTTTGGCAGCGGCTCCTCCGTTTTCATCAGCCGAAAAGGTTCTGTTTGACGGCGGCGCGCTGGCCTTCCTTGACCGGCTGGCCGGAACTTTCCAGCACGCGGTTGCGCTGGTCGGCTTCCCGCTGGGCCTGCTCCTGCGTGGGCACGGTGCCGGTGACCCGCTGGTTGTTCTGGATCACCACGTACTGGCCGTCGGCGGGATTCATAGCGTTGGTTTGCATATTATTTTGAGTTTACCACAGGGTTTACTTTTTGGCTAGTGCCGCTTTGGCGGCGGCGTAGGTCGGGTGGGCGGTGGCTCCAAGATTGGTCAGGGCGGTCACAGCGGCGGTGGCCTGTTGGTACTTGGCCTGGCCGCTTGGACTGAGCACGCTGCCGTTGTTGGCGGCGTAGTTCTTGGCGAATGTGTTCAGCTGCGCGCTGGCCGTGGCGGACAGACCGGCGGAAGCGCCGCCGCACATGAACTGGAGGCAAGCCATGAACTGCGCGGCCTGGCCGAAGCCGCCGCTGTTCATGCCGGACATGAAGCTGTCGAACTGGCCCTGGACCTGGCCCAGGCGGAACAGGGGGCTTTGCATGACCTGGCTGAGCAGCTGGTTGTACGCCTGGGCGACGGCGGCTTGCAGCTGATTCAGGCTGCCCGTGGCGGGCGGCAGGTTCAGGGACGGGCAGTTGGCCATGAGCGTGTTGTACATGCCCAGGTCGATCTGGATCACCGGGATCAGGCCCGTCAGGTCCGGCAGCCAGCTTTGCAAGTCGGACAGTTGTTCCAGCAGCCGGGCCAGGCTTTGGAGGGCGGCAAATTTCTTGTTTATGCGCGTCAGCAGGTTCAGCTGAAGCGCAGTTAATGAGTCGGCGATGCCGCAAACTTGGGACAACGAGTCGGCCATGTTGTTCTTTCAGTAGTTACGACGAATGATACCTGGCATGTCACAGAGAACCAACTTTGACCCCGAGACGGAGGACTTAGCCCTGCATTTCGTGGAAGAGGAAGTCGGTCGCTTTGATTGGCGGAACAACTGGCACACCCTCCGGGTGGCGGGAACCGCCGCACAGCGTGTAACAGACTGGCTTAAGGCCATCGGGACGGCTCATGACCCGGGCAGGATAATGGACTACCTGGACCGCATGGCCGAGACCCGCTCTGGCCGCTGGCTTTGACGCGGCAGGCACAACAAACTAAACATGAAAAAAGTATTGATCGCAAGCGCAGGCGCAGCCCTGCTGTACGCAACGGTTCTGCTGCCGTCCCTCACCCTCACCACTGGTTGCAACATGCTCAGCGGGAGCAGCACCAACAGTGTCGACACCAACACCATCAACGCCACCGCCATCATCCTGCGCGCGGCGGCCCAAGACGGGGCAGTCATTGCCATGCAGGACGATCCCACCACCAAGCAGTATTTCGAGCTGGCTACGGTGGCAATGTCTACGTTCCTCACTGGCAAGGACTATTCGCCCGCCGCCTTCCAGACCGCGCTCCTGGCGTTGAATGTACCGGCCTTGACCAACGCCTGGGTGCAGATCGGCCTCGGCACGGTGATTGACCTGTACCAGCTGTACTTCGGCCAATATGCGCAGAACGCGGTAAACGGCAATGAAATCGCCAGTGCCTTCATCACGGCCATCCAGGACGGCTTTAACGCGGCCCTGGGCAACCCGGTGTCCAAGTTGAAGCGTTATGACGCGCCGCTGTACCGCAAGTCCACCCGGCAGCTGTCAGCGGGAAATCCGTTTCCGATACAGTCGTACAACATCCTGCCAAGACCGATTAAGAAATAGTAGTTAGCTTGGCGGATTTTGGTTTTTCCGCCACGCATGGGGTTTGGGTGCGGGCGGCCTGGAGTCAGGCCGCCCGTTTTCTTTTAGTCAATGTTCTGGGTGTCGCCGCAAACCGTCCAGCGCATGTCGGCAACGAAGCGGCGGATGTACGGCTGGTACCGGTCGTCCGGCCTGCGGTTCTGCTTGCCTTTGCACTGGATTAGTTTGTTTTTGTCGACCTGGAGGGTGGCGTGCGGTTCGTTGTTCGTGTCGCGCAGGCTGTAGAATTCGCTTACGCCGTCGCGCCAGCATTCGTAGTACGTGCCGTTGCCGACGCAGTGGCCCATCAGGCGGCCCTCCCGCTCGAAGTTCAGCGCCGTGGTCATCCGGACCCAGTGGTAGCCCCGTTCGTAGGTGACGATTACCGGCGGCTTGTCCTTGATGTAGAGCCAGACGTTTTCGGTCACGTCCTTGAACCAGAGCGCGCCAGCCTTGGCGGCGGTGTCAAAATTGATGCGGTCGCAGCGGCGTAGACGCGTGTCGTTGGGGGCGAAGGTGTTGAACCACAGCACGATCATGTTCAGGGTCTGCCAGAGCACTCGGCGGCGCGGCTGGGCAGGGTCGAACCAGTGCAGTTTCTCTCCGTGCTTCAGGGCCTCTTTGGCCCAGTCCGGCAGGGCCACGCGAACCGGCATGAGCGGGTTGCGCTTGCCGCGCTCGGTATACTCGCGGAAGTTGGACTGGACATCCTTGGCGGCCAGCTTGCCCAGGATGTAGTTGCGGGCCACGGATTTAACCCACACGCTGACCTGCGGATGCACCGCCTTGGCGGCATACCGGGCCAGCTCACGCTCGACGTCAGGTACGTTGATGATGTTCACCGGGCCAGTAAACATTAAAACCCTAGCCGGTGCAAGTAAAAAATAAGGGTTACCACGCTTTAATTCTAGTCCGGCTGGTGCTGCGTCATCAGCTGGCGTAGACGTTATGGGTTGCGGCGAAGTTCGCGGGCCAGCTGGACCGCGACCGGGGCGTTACCTTCGATGGAGTCCAGGTCGATTTCCCTACAGGCTGCGAGCATCGGTGCGATTTCGCGGCTGGTCGCTGCGGGCAACTGATGTCCAGGCACCTCGTTGTTATTGTTTACGTTTCGGCATTGCTTTGACGCCGGGTGTACACCTACGAACGAGTGGCCGTTTTTTTCGATGTAGTAAATCGGGCCATCTCCCAGGTAGCTGACGATATTGCTCCGGTGTCGAAGGCACCAAGTGAACGGGAGTTCTTCAATCGGTGCCTTGTTGCCGCACGCCAGCGCGGAATCTTCATTTTCGGTCTTGCGCAGCACCATGTCGTCGTACCGGACCAGTATACGCCCGCCTTTTCCGTAAATGTACTTGCCAGGATTGGTGCGCACGTCGTTGGCCCACTCCTCGGCCCGGCTGAGCAGGGCCTTGAACAGGCCCGGGTCCTCGGGGTTGGCCATGGACTTTTCGATCAGCTTGATCGCTTCCTTGGCCATTTCAATCCTGCGAACGCGCATTTTGCGCACGTTGGAAAACTCTTCCGGATTTAAGCTTTCGGCTTCGTCTGGTGTTGGTTCAGGGCTGAGCGTCAGGTCCCTGGTCACGAAGTTCAAATACTGGGCCACTTCCTGCATCCGGTTGAAATAGTCGCGCTTGATCACGTCGCCGTGGGCGGGGCGGAAGAAGTGGAATTTCTTCTCGGCGGCGCTGGGCGACGTCATCCACGGCTCCAGCCGGTCCTTGGAGGGTGGGTCGCTGAAGTGGCCGGTCTTTTTGGCCTTTTTCGGATCATATTCGTCGAAGTTGGCCGCCAGGTCGCGGTGCAACCGCTGGCGGACCTGGCCGGTGCCGTGGCAGTGCTTACAGCCTGGGTTGGCCTTGTTGTCCCGCCGTACGCCGGGTTCGTGCGCCTTCTGCATGCAATACGGGCACTCAATCATGCCGGAATTCTTGGGCGTCTGATAGTGTAGCGTGGTGGAATACGTCTGGTCTGTGGGGTCATAGCCCTCGTTGGCTTCGGCCAGGGCCAGGGCCAGGCGCACCAGGCGCAGGGCCTCGCCCATGTGGAAGCCTTCGCGGCCCTTGCTGCTGATGGGCCGCCGACCGGTGCCGTGGCAGGTAAGGCAATCTTCACCGGAACCGTTGCAGTCGGGACAAGCGGCGAAGTTGCCGGTGCCGTTGCAATTTTCGCAATTCACGGCGTTCGGATCGTCGGGCCGGGCCGCGACCAGGCCGTCTTCCGTCCGGCGTTGTTTGCCGGAACCTTTGCAGCTCGGGCACGTGTCGCCAGCGCTTGGCAAGTCGTTGCCGCCAGAACCGTGGCATTTAGGGCATGTGTGCAGCTCGCTGAATCCGTTCGGCCATTCCACCCAACTGCCTTTGCCCTGGCATGCCTTGCAAGTACCGGATTTTTCCTCGGGCGGCTTGCCGACGAACGAGGGCAGCAGCTTGGTTCCACGGTGCTTGGGATTGGTGTAAAAATCAGCTGGACGCCCGCCGTGGCGCTTGGAGCGCGGCTCGGCTTGGGCGCTGTAGGGCTTGGCCAGCTGGTCCATATTGATGGTCCAGTAGCGGGCGACTTTCTTGAACCACTTGGCGGCGCGCGGATCGACAATATGGGCGGCGACCCGGTTGATTTCCCGGTCCAAATCGGTAGTATTTATGACGTTCATCTCAAGCAGGACGTCAACTAGAGTGTTGGCTCTCATTGTTCTTAAGTACACTGTGATCACATCCGTTGTATTCAACGCCCGCCGGGCGGTCTGCCAGGTGTGCGAGCACTGGCGCGGGGCCTGCCTGAAAGGGCATTTGCTCCAGGGTCCGTTGGGCTGTCCGCTGCACAAATTTGAGGGGGTGGACGCCGTGGGCTACCAGGAGAACCGGCCAATACCTGAGCCGCAGCTGCCGGACGCGGCCAAATGCTGCGGCAAAGCGCCGGAAGGTGAACTGCGTCAGCTGAACTGGGCGCAGGTCTGGGCGCACCTGCTGCGCGCGGTGGCCGACTGGAAGCAGGCCGGGTTCGCCCTGGTGGACGAAACGACCTACGCCCGGCGGCTGGCCGTGTGCCAGGGCTGCCCGCGCGGGCAGTATGCCTGGTTTCAGTGTCGACATTGCCGCTGCATTGTCTACACTAAGGCCAAGTTGGCCACGGAAAGCTGCCCTTACGGCCTGTGGCCGGATGTAGTTAAGCCATGAGTGACTGGACCATACTGGCGGATGCCAGCGCGACCACCAACGCGGTTACGCCGATATACAACATGTCGGATGTAGACGGCATTATCAGCGTGCTCAACTCGCTGTACGGTCTGCCCGGTCATGTCCTGGTGGGCTTGACGTGCATCATTTTCGGCTACGTCCTGCGCTTCATCCGGAGTTTTCCCAACAGCGGCATTCCGCTGGCTTGCGTGCTCTGGGGCATGGTGTTCAATCCGCTGATCGCGGATGCCGCCACTTCATCCTTGCGGGTTTGGTACGTTCGCAACATCCTGATCGGGGCGGTGATCGGGGCCGGGGCCTGGGCGATTCACCGCTGGCTGTTCAGCCGCGTGGAGGCGGATATTCCGATCCTGGGCGACGCCCTGGCCACGGCGGACGCACAGTCGGATCAAATTGCCGCCAATAAAGTCGAATCCAAGGCCGAAGCCAAGCAGGCGGTCGCCAACTCGGCAGCGGTCAACATCTAACCATCCTAACATTTATGGCTGTCGTTTGGTCAATCACAACTGGATCGTTCCCCACCGGACTAACCATGGCGTCCAGCGGCCTGCTCACCGGCGTGACGTCGCAAAACGGCCTGTACCCGCTGTCCTTGAATTACAACACCTCGGGCACGATCAACGTCAACGTGGACACGGTCGTGGCGGTCGGGTACTACGCAGGCTGCGTGGGTGCCTGGCTGCTGGCCGAAGGCAGCGGTTCGGTGGCGCACGATACCAGCGGCAACTACAACCAGGGCAACTTAGTCGCCACGTACGTTTGGAGTTCTGGAAACATAACTTTCAGCTCGGGCGGCTACATGAACGTGGCGAGAAATAACACGGCGTTGGACCTCACCGGTTCGTTCAGCATTGCGGTGGCGGTAACCATAGGCACGCTACAGAGCGGCACCATCGTGTCGAAGACAAACGCGGGAACCAACGGCTATGAAATATCCATGTCGTCAGGTGTCGTGACTTTTTCAATTTTCAGCGGCACCGGCAGCACGGCTGATCCCTACTTTAGCATCAGCTCTGGGGTGTTACTCGCCTCAACGCGCTATATTGTTGGGGTTTACAACAAAGGAGTGAAAGCTTATTTATACGTCAACGGAGCGCTGGTAGCCACGTCGGCAAACAATCCAGCGGCGTCCGTGATTGTTGACCCCAGCGATCTGTTCGTAGGTGCTCGCGGTCCTAGCGGCGGAACACCAAAGCTTAACGCTGAGCTTAACGGTCTTATCGTTTACAATCGGGCGCTGAATGCGGGAGAGGTTGCCAAGATGTTCTCCGACTTTTCGCTATGAGGGCGTTTACGTCAAACTTTAGTGACCTCTCTGGTGCGACCAACCCCAAAGGCATCTGGTCCCCGGCTTTTCTGGCGCTCAAGCTGGCCCTGGACCGGGGCGAGGAGCCGAGTACGGTCATCCAGGCGCTGTACGACTGGCTGGGCCAGCGTGGCATCAAGCCCAGCCAGGTGGACGCCGTGCTGGACCTGGACGCCGAGGCTGCTTACGAATCGCTGCTGAACCTGATCAGCCAGCAGTTCAACCCCAAGGCCCTCCCCAAGTTGTATACGGACACGCTCCGCCGGGCCATGCAGCGGATCGCGGCCACCTACGTGGCCCGGCAGCAGACGGAATTGGACCGTCAGCAGGCCAGGCTGGGCGGGAGCAAGAACCGGTTCAACGTCGAGTCGGCTACTAGCCTGGTGTCAGCGCTTTTGGATTAGGTGTCCAGGTGCGGGCAAAGTGATGGTTGACGATGCCCCGCAGGCTGCCAATTTCCAGCACCTGCAAGTCCTTCGCCTGGGCGTTGAGCGCATCCTGCAACACCACCGTCCACGCCCCCATGCCGTTGTGCCAGGTGCCGTTCTCCTGTTTCGGATCGAACGGACGCGCATCTACCATGTCCAGATAGCTGCGCAGCAGCCGGTGGTCTTTCTGGGCGCTGATGAAGCTGTTGGCGATGAACCCGTTGTCTTCCCGCTCCACGGTCAGCGGGCAGGTCCGCAGGCTGTCGAAGTCCTTCAGCACTTCCATGTCCGCGTCCAGGTAGATGCCGCCCTGGGTCCACAGATAGTAGGCCCGCAGGTAGTCGGCGGCCTGCGCCCACAGCTTGTGCTGGAGGCAGCTCTGGATGTAGGGCGTGCCCTTGAAGCAGTTGCCCAGGTGAATCATCACGTGCTGGTAGCCGGGCCAGGTGTGCGTGTTCAGGCACTTACGGATCAGCTCCGGCATGCTGCCGTCTTCGGACAGCCAGATGCTGAAGATTTTGCGGGGCACGACCGGCTGGATCAGCGCGCCGGTTTCCTTGAAGCCGAACAGCTTGGAGCGGTCATGCAGCAGGGTTAAGTCATGGTGCCGCCGCCGGTCCTCGTAGGCGAACTTGAGCACGTCATCCAGCTGGTCGGGCAGAAACCCGGTTTGGATCGGATGGTCGTGCCGGACCACGGAGCGCTCGCTCCAGGCGTACTTGTTCAGCAGGCGGCAGCGCTCCGTCAGCTCGTTGTCGCAGCCGGTGTGGAAGTAGCCGGTGTGGAAGAACTCGTAGCCCAGGTAGGGCAGCAGCTGCTTGCTGGCCAGCCAGTGGGTGGCCATCTCGCCCTGCCAGTAGCCGTCGTTCAGGCCGATCAGGCCGTCCAGTTTCGGGAACCAGCGGGCCATGTCCAGCACCGCCTGGAGCATAAAGTCCTTCTCTGGGACGCAGTCGTTGCCGAGGTACATGACCAACTCGCCATTGCTCTTGGCCACGGCCTCTTTGACCAGCACCGGCACGCCGGTGTTGTGGGGCGGCCAGTCGTCCGTCATGACGATGACCTCGTAGTTGGTGTAACCGGCGTTTTCCTTGATCAGGTTCAGCAGGCGCTCCAGCTTTTCCGGTCGGCCCAGCGTGGGGATGACGACGCTGATCATCGGGTTCACCAGCCACTTGTACCAGATGGTCTCGTGGTGGTCGACGGTACCGACCTCTTCATGGACGGCGCGGCGCACGTCCGGCCATTCCGGGGCGTAGTCGTGGCCGCACAGAAGCAGCCGAGCCTTGGACCGCCAGGCGCGGATGTCCGCCTTGACGTCGGCGTACGTGTGGCCGCCGTCAATGAAAACCATGTCGAATTCACCGTCCAGAAAGTCTTTGGCCGCGCCCGGGCTGGCCGCCCGGTGAACGGACAGGTTCAGGTACTGCTTGGTGTTTTCCAGGAACTGGTTGTAGACAGAGTCGCCTCCATGTTTGGCCTCCGCGTGCTGGATGTCCTCGCCGGTCGAACCCTTGAAGTGGTCGACGGCGGTGACCGTGCCGGGGCAGCCTTTGAGCAGCGCGCCGGTGCTGCGGCCTTTCCAGCTGCCGATCTCGCAGATGCTGTTCATCTTCTTGGCCATGCTGTTGAGCCAGACGCACTCGCGGTAGTTCATCCAGCCTTCGACGCCGGAATCGGCGTAGTCGTAGTAAAACTGGCCGTCCGAGACGTAGCGCGGGTTGAACTTGCAGTAGCTGAACGCCTTTTCCCAGTGCTCCTTCGAGCCTTGCCGGTCGCCCAGCCACCATAGCGAGATGTAGAGCAGCTCGTGCGGCGTGAAGGTGTATTCGGACATCTGGTTGCAGTAGAAGTTGTTCCAGGGAATGGTGAGCGCGGCGGCGGCAAAGGCGGCGGTCCGCTGGTGGTCGTTCTTTTTGTAGTACAGTTGGGCGATCCGGATCAGGGCCTCGCGGCGGCTGCCGTCCAGGACGTAGGCTTTGAAGTAGTGCTCCAGGGACTTCTGCTCGTCGCCCAGGTAAAACCAGCAGTCGCCGATGTGGATGACGCTCTGGGCCTTCTCCGGCAGCCAGCGGTCCATGGCCACGTGGCGCTCGAACTCCTTGATGGCCGACTTGAAGCGCCCGTTGAACATCATCTCCCGCGCGAAGTAGTGGCTGTTGCGGTCCTTCTCCGGGTGCTCGAAGCAGTCCAGGGCCAGGCCGGGCAGGTAGCCGCCACGGTTGCTCTCGGGATTCTGCCAGTGCTCCAGCTTCAGCACGCTCTCGTCGAAGAACTGCGCGCGGCTTTCGCCCATCAGCAGCTCGTGGACGATGCCTTCCCAGTGGACTTTGCGGCGGTCGTAGAACTTGGAATGCAGAAACTTGATGACCTCGTTGCCGAACTGGTCGTGGCTGAACACAAAATTGTACTCGAACCGCTCAATGCCGCTGGCGATGGCCTGGTTGACGACGTCAATGTTCAGCTTCGTCCAGGCTTCGTCGCAGTCAGGCATGGCCACGATGTCCGTGGGCGAGCAGCTGGCCGCGAAGTTGCGCGCGGCAGAGTAGTCGAACAGCTTCTGGCCCCGGGCCACCACCGGCGCTTCGTTGCCGACGATAAAGTGGGCGTTGATGGCGTCAGCCTGGGCGTCGGACAGGGTGGTGATGAAGCGAGTGCCTTCTTCGTAGACAATACAGCCAAGCTGGCGGGCGACGGCGGGCGTGCCGTCGGTGGAACCGGTGTCTACAATGACAGTTTTGCCACCCCGGTCGGTGAATTCCTGAATGGAAGCGAGAAAACGAGGCAAAGTTTTGGCCTCGTTCTTGGCGATTAAGACAAATGACCACTGCGGTTTATTCATGTCGGTTAAGAACGGGTTTTGGGCGACGGGAGCGCAAGGTATAAGCCGGTCAACGGCGCGCTGAACCGTCTCCGGCGTGATAGTGGCGGTACAGGCGAAGTCTTGGCGGTCGGGACACCAGTCAAACTGGTGGCGGTCCAGGCGGTGGCGGTGAATGCACCCGGTACAGGTGCCTTTGGGCGGGCCTACGTGGATTTTATCGGCAAATTCATGCCAAGGTTCGGTCATGCCGGAGATCATCACCACCGGCTTGTGCAACGCCCAGGCCATCCAGCTGAGTCCCGAGGTCAAACCCACGAAAAAATCGCAGTAATTCAAGTGGCTGGCGATGGCTGTCAGCGTTTCATCCTCGGCCACCAGCTCGACGCCGGGCAGCTCGGGGCCGTCGACGCTCAGGTTTAGCACCCGGTAGCCCTGCTGGATCAACCAGGCGGTCAGGGCCTCCCAGCCGCCCGGGTAATTCCACTGCTTGCCCTTAAACGTGGATTCCGTGCCGATGCAAACCGTGCGCTGGGCTGGTTTTTTAACTTTGGGGTCGAGTTGGACCTTCGGGCGCAGCTCGGGCAGGTCCTCCAGGCCCAGGATGCTCTTGGCCAGGTCCTGCAAGTTCATCCGGTTCCACGGCCTGGGTGAAGCTTGCGTCTCCGGCGGGTTGGCGCATCCGATTTTGTAGACGGCCAGCACCTGGTCGTGCTCCATTTTCTGCACGAACTCAATTTCCGGATAGCTCTTGGCTAGCAGCTCCGGGTAGTTGCAGCAGTAAACGACGCGGCAGCCGTGGCGCTTGCGAAATTCTTCGACGTAGGGCGTCCAGGCCAGCGTGTCGCCAAGTCCGACACTGCCGGTGATGACCACGCGCTGGCCCTTCAGGTCCAGGGTGTAGTCCAGCGCGGGCTTGCCGTTGTGTGAAATTTGCAGTCGCCATTTCTGGAAGTAGGCTTTTGGCACTGCCGTAGACGTGTCCGCACGCAGGACGGTCTCCTGTTCCAGCCGATTGGCGGACAGGTTGTGGAAGGCGACCTGGTAGCGGTCAGCCGGACCGCCGCCGATGATCTCGACGTGCGGTCCTTCGCAGAAATGATATTTGATAGTGGCGGCCACGCCACCTAGAACTACTTTTTGGCTTCGAGCAGCCTGATCCGTTCCTCCAGGAGCTTGTGCTCTTTGAGCAGCTCCTGGTAGGCGACTACCAGCACCCAGACCAGCTTGGAATTACTGACCGTGTAAATGTCGGTTTCTTCCGTGTCTGTCGGGCGCAGCTTGCCCCGCCGTGTGCTGATGCAGTACGGAATTTTGTCGAGCACCTCCTGGGCGATGACGCCGAAGCTGTGTTCGCCCTCGCGCGTGTCGCCGTCGCCGGTGAATTCCCACTGCATGATAGGCAGCTTTTCCAGCACGGTCGCGCCGTCGGAGAATTTTCGGATATTACGCTTTAAGCGGGCATCGGACGCGGACGAGAACGTGATCGTCACCGTCCCCACGCCGGTAGATGGAGTCAGTACGATGTCCGTGCCTGCGATCAGCTTGTTCACGCCTCCGGAGGGTCCAGTGTAGCCGGTGTAACCGGTATAGCCGGTGTAACCTGAGTACCCGGTCGGGCCAGTGTAGCCAGTGTACCCGGTCGGCCCGGTGTACCCTGTGTATCCAGTGAAGTTTCCAGGTCCGGTGTAGCCGGTGTACCCGGTCGGGCCGGTGTAACCCGTATAGCCAGTCGGTCCGGTATACCCTGTGTAGCCGGTGTAGCCGGTGTAGCCCGTCGGTCCCTGGCTGCTGAGCAAAGTTTGAACGGCGATTTCGCGACCGCTCAGCTCTTCCATGCGCGGATTGTACCAGTAGTACGTGCCGCCGGTGGCGGTCGTGTTGGCGACGTAGAACCTGATGCCCGCCTGGGTGGCGGACGGGTGCCACTTGTAGTCCACGCCGGTGGTGATCTTGGCGAAGGTGACGCCGTCGTACAGGACGGACAGGGCGGTTGAGCCGTCCGTGCGCGCCGTGTTTTGCGGCCACACGTACCAGACCAGCAGATACCAGCGGTCCAAGGTAAACGTGGACAGCGGAGGGGTTAGGTTTAACGGATTTTGGTCAACCACCACCATCTGCCAGTCGCTGTAGGTGCCGCTGCCGTTGGTGGCGCTTACGGTCACGGTGGCAGACGTGCCGCCCGTATAGGTCGTGACTAGGCCGTCCATCCAGTTGGCCGGATTGGCTAGCGAGTAGATGTGCAGCCGGGTGGTGCCCGCCGTCCAGCTTCGGGCGGCGGAGACGGTGAACGTCTGCGCCCCGGTGGCGATCAGGATGCTCGTGGACGACGTATCAACATGCAGGTCGCAGTACGTGTAGGCCGGGTCCACCCCGGCGATGCACGGGCCTGCGTAGCAGCTGCCGGAGGAGTTGTAACCGTGGGCCTTGAACCAGACGCTGAACCGGTAGCCCTTGGTGTTATTGATGGGCACGCAGTTGGACTGGGTGACGCCGCAGTCATTGTTGCTGGTGCCGCCGTTGGTGCCGACCCACAGGGGCACGTCTTCGCCGTGCGGGCCGTTGGCGGTGCCGACAGTGATGTTATTTGTCGCGCCGCTCCCGTTCAGTGGAATCCAGAACTCAGAGCCGAGGCTGAACTGGTTGGAATTCTGCGTTGATCCAGGCTGCCAAATCTGGGGATTTAGCAGGTTGCCATCCGCCGGGCGCTGGAGCCGCGTGTCGGCCAGGAAGGCCGTGGAGGTCAGCACCGTGGTGGTCGCCGTGGTGGGAGTAAAAGTAAGCGGCACCGTGCCGCCAAGCAGGCTCCGCATGGTCACATTGATCGGCACGGCGTCGTTGGCCTGATTCACCCGCAGGCGCAGGTACAGGATGGACGCTAGGTTCTGGGCCTCCAGTGCAAACTCCGTGGTTGTCGTGCCGCTGGACAGACGGCTGTCCGTGCGAGATTCCGGGACCATGGCCATCCAGACAGCAGAGGCCGAGCCTGCCCCGCAGTTCAGGAGGTAGGTTTTCGCCATGTACCCGGACGTGGCGCTGTAGCCCGTACAGGTGATCATCATCGAAAACGGCGTGTTGGAGCTGACGTTGGAGAAGTTACCGATCTCCACCGTCGAGTTCATCGTCGTGCCGAGTGTGCGCGTAACCTGCCAAAACGGTGCGCTGCTTGTCGTAGTGAAAAAGTTAGTCGGGATCGGAGACTGCGTGCCCGTGCCCGTGGTTGCCGTGAACACGTCGCTCGTGGAGCCTATCGGATAAATGTAGACGTAGGCGGTGCCCGAGGTTGATCCGGTCACGCGGCGCAGGCGAAGATAGGCGTACGTCGTTGTCACGTTGATGTCGACCGCGACGTCGTTGCCGTAGTAATAACCTCCGGATGCGGCGGTGTCGACCTCCGGGCTTAACGTGTACCAGACGTTGCCAGTTTGGTTATACAGCGCGTTAACGATGTACGACTTGGACATCGTGAAACTGTTGTCCGAAACGGTTACGCTAAGCAGGAAAGAGTGCGCTCCGTTGGCGATGTTTAGATTTCCGATTTCAATGTAATTCCCAACAGTGCCGGGAACGGCGCGCGACAGCGTCTGTGACGGGTTAGGTCCAGTGTAGCCCGTGTAGCCAGTGTAGCCCGTGTAGCCCGTGTAGCCTGTGTAGCCCGTGTAGCCGCTATAGCCTGTAGCCCCGGTATAACCTGTCGGTCCGGTGTAGCCGGTGTAGCCGGTAACTGTAGATGCTGCGCCCGTGTAGCCTGTGTACCCGGTGTAGCCGCTGTAGCCGCTGTACCCGGTCGGTCCGGTGTAACCCGTATAGCCGGTGAAATTGCCTGGGCCAGTGTAGCCAGTATAGCCCGTAGGTCCGGTGTAGCCGGTGTAGCCGCTGTAGCCACTATAGCCGGTGGCTCCGGTGTATCCGGTGTATCCAGTGTAACCGGAGATGTTCAGCTGAATGGAGATGTATCCGGTGTACCCGGTGTAGCCGGTGTAGCCGCTGTAGCCAGTAGGACCGGTGAATCCGGTCCAGCCGGTATAACCCGTGTAGCCCGTGTAGCCGCTGTAGCCCGTTGGACCTGTGTAGCCGGTGTAGCCTGTGAAATTGCCAGGTCCCGTGTAGCCGGTATATCCGGTGTACCCGCTGTAGCCGGTGAAGTTTCCAGGTCCAGTGTAGCCGGTGTAGCCGGTGTAGCCGCTGTAGCCACTATAGCCGGTTGGACCTGTATATCCCGTGTAGCCAGTTGGTCCTGTGTAGCCTGTATACCCGGTGAAGTTACCAGGTCCCGTGTATCCGGTGTAGCCGGTGTACCCGCTATATCCGGTGAAGTTACCAGGTCCCGTGTATCCGGTGTAGCCTGTGTAGCCGGTGTAACCTGAGTACCCGGTCGGGCCAGTGTAGCCAGTGTACCCGGTCGGCCCGGTGTACCCTGTGTATCCAGTGAAGTTTCCAGGTCCGGTGTACCCGGTGTAACCGGTGGCTCCAGTGTATCCGGTGTATCCGGTAACGGTGGACGCAGCTCCGGTGTAGCCGGTGTACCCGGTGTAGCCGCTGTAGCCGGTTGCGCCAGTGTAGCCAGTGTACCCGGTCGGCCCGGTATACCCAGTGTAACCGGTGAAATTGCCTGGACCAGTGGGACCGGTGTATCCGGTATACCCGGTGTATCCACTATAACCGGTAGGTCCTGTGTAGCCGGTGTAGCCCGTGGGACCGGTGTAGCCAGTGTAACCTGTAAAGTTTCCAGGTCCGGTATAGCCGGTGTAGCCGGTAGGTCCAGTATATCCTGTGTACCCAGTGTACCCCGTAGGGCCGGTCCATCCGGTGTATCCAGTGTACCCGCTATATCCAGTGAAATTGCCTGGTCCCGTGTAGCCGGTGTAGCCGGTATACCCTGTATAACCGCTGTAGCCCGTCGGCCCGGTGTACCCCGTGTAGCCCGTTGGCCCGGTGTAGCCTGTGTACCCGGTAAAGTTACCAGGCCCCGTGGGGCCGGTATACCCAGTCGGTCCCGTGTACCCGGTGTACCCAGTGTAGCCTGTGTGCCCAGTCCAGCCGGTGTAGCCGGTGTAGCCTGTAGGTCCAGTGAATCCGGTCCAGCCGGTCCAGCCGGTGTACCCGGTGTACCCGCTGTACCCGCTGTAGCCGGTGAAGTTGCCAGGACCGGTCGGACCGGTGTAGCCCGTGTACCCGGTCGGTCCCGTGTAGCCCGTGTATCCGGTGTAACCGGTGTAGCCGGTAGCCCCAGTATATCCAGTGTATCCAGTTACGGTGGACGCAGCGCCAGTATAGCCTGTGTAGCCAGTGTACCCCGTGTACCCGGTCGGCCCGGTGTACCCCGTGTAGCCGGTGGGTCCTGTGTACCCCGTGTACCCGGTAAAGTTACCAGGCCCTGTGGGGCCGGTATATCCAGTGTAGCCTGTTGGACCGGTGTAGCCAGTGTACCCGGTCGGACCCGTGTAGCCAGTGTACCCTGTAAAATTTCCAGGACCGGTCGGACCCGTGTACCCTGTGTACCCGGTTGGACCAGTGTATCCCGTGTACCCGGTGTACCCGCTGTAGCCGCTGTAGCCGGTGAAGTTTCCAGGGCCGGTTGGACCGGTGTAGCCAGTGTATCCTGTCGGTCCAGTGTACCCTGTGTAGCCGCTGTAGCCAGTCGGACCGGTGTAGCCGGTGTATCCGGTGTAGCCGGAGATGTTCAGCTGGATGGAAATATAACCTGTGTACCCTGTGTATCCGGTGTAGCCCGTATATCCAGTGTAGCCTGTGTAGCCTGTGAAATTTCCAGGCCCTGTGGGTCCAGTGTAGCCCGTATAGCCGGTGTAGCCTGTGTAGCCAGTGTAACCGGAGGCTCCAGTGTATCCAGTGTATCCAGTGTAGCCGCTGTACCCGGTGAAATTGCCTGGTCCGGTCGGGCCGGTGTAACCAGTGTACCCGGTGTACCCGCTGTACCCGGTGGGACCGGTGTATCCGGTATACCCAGTTGGGCCAGTGTACCCGGTGTAGCCAGTGAAGTTGCCGGGACCGGTCGGTCCAGTGTACCCGGTCGGACCTGTATATCCCGTGTAGCCGGTGTAGCCGGTGTGACCAGTCCATCCAGTGTAGCCGGTGTACCCGGTGTAACCGGTGTAGCCAGAAGCTCCAGTGTACCCGCTGTACCCGGTGGGTCCCGTGTACCCTGTGTACCCTGTGAAATTGCCAGGGCCGGTATAGCCCGTGTAGCCGGTGGCTCCGGTGTATCCAGTATAGCCAGTGACGGTAGAAGCAGCACCCGTATAGCCCGTGTAGCCCGTGTAGCCAGTGTACCCGGTCGGACCGGTGTAGCCCGTGTAGCCGGTGGCCCCGGTGTACCCTGTGTACCCGGTCACGGTTGATGCAGCGCCCGTGTATCCTGTGTACCCAGTGTACCCTGTGTACCCACTGTAGCCAGTGGCTCCAGTGTAGCCTGTCGGGCCGGTGTAGCCGGTGTACCCCGTGAAATTGCCAGGCCCGGTTGGTCCGGTGTAGCCGGTGTAGCCCGTGGGGCCGGTATACCCCGTGTAACCGGTCGGCCCGGTGTAGCCGGTGTAGCCCGTGAAATTTCCAGGTCCAGTGGGACCGGTGTAGCCGGTGTAGCCGGTAGGCCCCGTGTACCCGGTGTATCCCGTGGGTCCCGTGTACCCCGTATACCCCGTAAAATTTCCAGGGCCAGTCGGACCCGTGTAACCGGTGTAGCCTGTGGGTCCAGTATAGCCGGTGTAGCCGCTGTAGCCAGTTGGCCCGGTGTAGCCCGTGTACCCGGTGTACCCGGAGATGTTCAGCTGAATGGAAATATAACCAGTGTACCCGGTGTACCCGGTGTAGCCGGTGTACCCCGTGTAGCCGGTGTAGCCAGTGAAATTTCCAGGTCCGGTCGGACCCGTGTAGCCCGTATAGCCGGTGTAGCCTGTGTAGCCTGTGTAGCCAGAGGCACCCGTGTACCCCGTGTAGCCGGTGTAGCCGCTATAGCCGGTAAAATTCCCAGGTCCGGTGTAGCCTGTGTAGCCTGTGTAACCTGAATACCCAGTAGGTCCGGTGTATCCGGTATAGCCGCTGGCTCCCGTGTATCCTGTGTACCCGCTGTAGCCTGTGAAGTTGCCGGGTCCAGTAGGTCCGGTATAGCCTGTGTAGCCAGTCGGGCCGGTGTAGCCAGTTGGCCCGGTGTAGCCGGTGTACCCTGTAGCGCCCGTATAGCCAGTGTACCCGGTCACGGTGGAGGCCGCGCCAGTGTAGCCGGTGTATCCAGTATAGCCTGTATATCCGGTCGGCCCCGTGTACCCGGTGTAGCCGGTCGGGCCGGTGTAACCCGTGTAGCCAGTGAAGTTACCAGGTCCTGTGGGGCCAGTGTAGCCTGTGTAGCCCGTCGGCCCGGTGTAGCCGCTGTAGCCCGTCGGGCCGGTGTAGCCGGTGTACCCCGTGAAATTTCCAGGGCCGGTGGGGCCGGTGTAACCCGTGTAGCCGGTGTATCCGGTGTGACCGGTCCACCCCGTGTAGCCGGTGTAGCCACTGTACCCTGTGTAGCCGCTGTAGCCAGTGGGACCAGTGTACCCGCTGTAGCCGGTTGGTCCAGTGTAGCCAGTGTAGCCTGTGGCTCCCACTTGTCCGGCCAGGTTTAAGTTCCACCCGGTTAAGTTAATTCCTGATCCGTTTACGATGTCGGATGTGAAAGTGAACGAGGAGACACCGTCATAGGCCGTGATGATGCCTTCCATCCAGGTCGTCGGAGTCGTCTGGTAGCTCAGGTGAATCCTGGCACCGACCGTGTAGGCCAGACCAGCCTGAACGGTCGAGAATGCCACTGAACCGAGTGTGACGGTTAGCGTGCTGTTGCTGGTGGCCCTGTAGCCGTAGCCCGTATATCCGGAATATCCAGTGTAGCCCGTTGGACCAGGGTAGCCGCTGTAGCCTGTGGGTCCGCTGTAGCCCGTGTACCCGGTGTAGCCTGTGGGTCCGCTGTAGCCCGTGTACCCGGTGTAGCCGGTTGAACCAGAAGCTCCAGTCCAGCCGGTGTAGCCCGTGTAGCCTGTGAAGTTTCCAGGTCCCGTAGGTCCGGTGTACCCGGTGTAGCCAGTCGGACCGGTGTACCCAGTCGGACCGGTGTACCCGCTATAGCCGGTGTACCCGGTGTGGCCAGTCCAGCCGGTGTAGCCGGTGTAACCGCTATAGCCGCTGTAGCCGGTAGGCCCGGTATACCCAGTGTATCCTGTGAAATTGCCAGGGCCGGTTGGGCCGGTGTAGCCGGTATACCCAGTCGGTCCCGTAACGGTAGACGCAGCACCAGTGTAACCAGTGTACCCGGTGTATCCGCTGTACCCGCTGTAGCCAGTCGGACCAGTGTAGCCGGTGTAGCCGGTCGGACCAGTGTAGCCGGTGTAGCCCGTGAAATTTCCAGGTCCAGTGGGACCGGTGTAGCCTGTATATCCGGTAGGGCCGGTGGCTCCGGTGTAGCCGGTGTAGCCGCTATAGCCGGTCGGACCAGTGTAGCCGGTATAGCCAGTGAAGTTGCCTGGTCCGGTCGGGCCGGTGTAACCTGTGTACCCGGTCGGACCAGTGTACCCCGTGTAGCCGGTGTACCCGGAGATGTTCAGCTGAATGGAGATGTAGCCGGTGTACCCCGTGTATCCGGTGTAGCCCGTGTAGCCGGTATACCCACTGTAGCCTGTCGGCCCGGTGAAACCTGTCCAGCCGGTCCAACCCGTGTAGCCAGTGTACCCGGTTGGTCCCGTGAATCCGGTCCAGCCGGTGTAGCCGGTGTAGCCGCTATACCCGGTGGGTCCTGAGTACCCTGAGTACCCCGTGTACCCAGTGAAGCTGCCAGGACCGGTCGGTCCAGTGTATCCCGTATAGCCCGTCGGGCCGGTAACTGTAGACGCAGCGCCTGTATACCCGGTGTAGCCCGTGTACCCAGTCGGACCAGTGTAGCCGGTGTAGCCAGTTGGCCCTGTGTATCCCGTGTAGCCTGTGAAATTTCCAGGGCCGGTCGGTCCGGTGTAGCCGGTGTACCCGGTGTAGCCGCTGTAGCCGGTTGCGCCAGTGTAGCCGCTGTAGCCGGTGGGTCCCGTGTACCCTGTGTAGCCCGTGAAGCTGCCAGGCCCGGTCGGGCCGGTGTAGCCGGTGTATCCGGTTGGGCCGGTGTAGCCCGTGTAGCCAGTGTAGCCAGAGATATTAAGCTGAATGGAGATGTAACCAGTATATCCGGTGTACCCGGTGTACCCCGTGTAGCCGCTGTAGCCGGTGTAGCCAGTAGGTCCAGTGTACCCGGTGTAGCCGGTGGCTCCGGAAGTCCCTGTGTAGCCGGTGTACCCGGTGTAGCCGGTGACCGTAGAAGCCGCTCCCGTGTACCCGGTGTAGCCGGTATACCCGGTTACCGTGGACGCAGCGCCAGTGTAGCCGGTATACCCGGTGTAGCCGGTGACCGTAGAAGCCGCTCCCGTGTACCCGGTGTAGCCGGTATACCCCGTGTAACCGCTGTAGCCTGTCGGTCCCGTGTACCCGGTGTATCCGGTTACCGTAGACGCTGCTCCGGTGTACCCGGTGTACCCGGTGTAGCCGGTGTGCCCCGTGTAGCCCGTCGGGCCGGTGTAGCCGGTATAACCAGTCACTGTGGACGCCGCACCAGTGTACCCGGTGTAGCCTGTGTAGCCAGTAGCTCCCGTAGGCCCTGTATAGCCGGTCGGACCCGTGTACCCGGTGTAGCCGGTGTAGCCGGTGTGACCGGTCCATCCGGTGTACCCGGTGTAGCCTGTGGGGGCAGTTGGGCCAGTGTAGCCGGTGTATCCGGTCGGGCCGGTGTACCCGCTGTAGCCAGTTGGCCCAGTGTATCCCGTGTAGCCCGTAGCGCCGGTTGCGCCAGAAGCTCCGGTATATCCGGTGTATCCAGTGGCTCCTGGCTGTCCAGCGAGGTTCAGGTTCCAGCCGGTCAGATTTATGCCCGATCCGTTGACGGTGTCAGAGTTGAACGTGAAGGAGGACACGCCGTCGTAGGCGGTGACAATGCCTTCCATCCAGGTCGTCGGAGTCGTCTGGTAGCTTAAACGAACACGGGCACCGACCGTGTAGGCCAGACCTGATTGCACGGTGGAAAAGGCCACTGATCCAGTGGTGACGGTGAGCGTGCTGTTGCTGGTCGCGTGGTATCCGTAACCGGAGTAACCTGTGTAACCTGTGTAGCCCGTGGGACCCTGGTATCCCGTAGGACCAGTGTAGCCAGTGTAACCAGTGTACCCCGTGTAGCCGGTTGGTCCGGTGTAACCAGTCCAGCCCGTGTATCCGGTATACCCGCTGTAGCCGGTCGGCCCGGTGTACCCTGTATAGCCGCTGTAGCCGGTGAAGCTGCCTGGGCCTGCTGCGCCAGTGTATCCCGTGTAGCCTGTAGCTCCGTAAGCGCCCGTGTAGCCGGTATAGCCGCTGTAGCCCGTTGGACCAGTGTAACCAGTGTAGCCTGTAAAGCTTCCAGGTCCAGTGGGGCCGGTATATCCCGTGTAGCCAGTGTAACCGGTGTGGCCAGTCCATCCCGTGTAGCCAGTGTACCCGCTGTAGCCGGTCGGAGCGGTCGGGCCGGTGTAGCCGGTGTAGCCTGTGGCACCAACTGAACCTGTGTATCCAGTGTAACCGGTATACCCAGTTACCGTGGACGCAGCGCCAGTATACCCGGTGTAGCCCGTGTAGCCGCTGTAGCCGCTGTAGCCGGTTGGCCCGGTGTATCCGGTATAGCCGGTTGGGCCGGTGTATCCCGTGTAGCCAGTGTAGCCAGAGATATTAAGCTGAATGGAGATGTAACCAGTATATCCGGTGTACCCGGTGTACCCGGTGTACCCACTGTAGCCAGTAGGTCCAGTGTACCCGGTGTAGCCGGTGGCTCCGGAAGTCCCGGTGTAGCCGGTGTACCCGGTGTACCCGGTGTACCCCGTATACCCGGTTACCGTAGACGCAGCTCCCGTGTAACCGGTGTAGCCGGTATAACCAGTCACTGTTGAGGCAGCGCCAGTGTACCCGGTGTAGCCGGTGTAGCCTGTCTGTCCGACAGGACCAGTGTAGCCGGTGTATCCCGTGGGTCCAGTATATCCAGTGTAGCCGGTAACTGTAGACGCAGCACCGGTATATCCAGTGTAGCCAGTGTAGCCAGTGTGACCGGTGTATCCGCTATAGCCTGTGTACCCTGTTGGTGCGGTAGGACCCGTGTACCCGGTGTACCCAGTGTAGCCCGTGGGTCCCGTGTAGCCTGTGTATCCGGTAAAGTTTCCAGGTCCTGTAGGTCCAGTATACCCGGTGTAGCCCGTGTAGCCGGTGTATCCCGTGTACCCGCTGTAACCGGTGGGTCCCGTGTACCCGGTATAGCCTGTGAAATTGCCTGGGCCAGTTGGTCCTGTGTAGCCGGTATACCCAGTCGGACCTGTATAGCCGGTGTAGCCGGTGTAGCCGGTGTGCCCGGTCCAGCCAGTATAGCCAGTGTAACCGGTAGGTCCAGTGAAGCCAGTCCAGCCCGTGTAGCCAGTGTACCCGCTGTAGCCGCTGTAGCCGGTGAAATTGCCAGGGCCTGTCGGTCCCGTAAATCCAGTCCAACCGGTGTAGCCCGTGTAGCCAGAGGCTCCAGTATATCCGCTATAGCCGGTTGGCCCGGTATACCCAGTGTAACCGGTGAAATTGCCTGGACCAGTGTAGCCCGTGTAGCCAGTCGGACCGGTGTATCCGGTATACCCAGTGTAGCCGGAGATGTTCAGCTGGATTGAAACGTAGCCGGTGTAACCGGTGTAACCGGTTTCGCCCGTATATCCCGTGAAACCAGTGTAGCCGGTGAAGCTCCCGGGTCCCGTCGGACCAGTGTAGCCCGTGTAGCCAGTCGGACCGGTGTATCCGGTGTACCCAGTCGGCCCGGTGTACCCGGTGTAGCCCGTGGGACCTGTGTATCCACTGTACCCTGTGTACCCTGAAATGTTCAGCTGGATCGTTACGTAGCCGGTGTAGCCGGTGTATCCGGTCGCTCCGGTATAGCCGGTGTAGCCGGTGTAGCCAGTGTAACCAGTCGCTCCGGTTGACCCACCAGGTCCCGTGTAGCCGGTGTAGCCGGTGTAGCCAGTGGCCCCAGGTTGACCTGCCAGGTTAAGATGCCAGCCGGTCAGGTTGATTCCAGCGCTTCCAGTGGTGTCTACGTTTACGGTAAAAGAGGATACGCCGTCGTAGGCCGTGACAAGACCCTCCATCCAGATGGAAGTGTTGGAGTTGTAGCTGAGGCGCACGCGCGCCCCCACCGTGTAGGCCAGCCCAGATTGAACGGTCGAGAACGCCACCGATCCAAGCGTAACTGTCAATGTGCTGTTGCTGGTAGCCAGGTAGCCGTACCCGCTGTACCCGGTATACCCGGTGTAGCCGGTGGGACCCTGGTAGCCGGTGGGACCGGTGTACCCCGTGTACCCCGTGTACCCCGTGTACCCCGTGTAGCCGGTGTAGCCACTGTAACCGCTGTAGCCGGTGAAGCTGCCAGGGCCTGCCGGTCCAGTATACCCTGTGTAACCGGTATAGCCAGTGCCAGAAGTGCCGGTGGCTCCGGTGTACCCCGTATACCCCGTGAAATTCCCAGGTCCAGTGGGTCCGGTGAACCCGGTCCAACCGGTGTACCCGGTGTAGCCCGTGTGACCAGTGTAGCCACTGTACCCGGTGTAGCCTGTCGGGGCGGTCGGACCGGTGTATCCAGTGTAGCCGGTGGCTCCCGCAGTTCCGGTGTAGCCGGTATAGCCGCTGTAGCCTGTGAAGCTGCCAGGCCCGGTTGGCCCGGTGTAGCCGGTGTAGCCGGTGTAGCCAGTGGCTCCTGTGTAGCCAGTGGCTCCTGTGTAGCCGGTGTAGCCGGTGTAGCCACTGTAGCCTGTGACGGTAGAGGCTGCTCCCGTGTAGCCGGTGTATCCGGTATAACCCGTGTGCCCTGTGTAGCCTGTTGGACCTGTGTAGCCGGTATACCCTGTGTAACCGGTCACGGTGGAGGCCGCGCCAGTGTAGCCCGTGTAGCCGGTGTATCCAGTTGGTCCTTGAGAACCGGTGTAGCCGGTATAACCAGTTGGACCGGTGTAGCCCGTGTAGCCCGTGTAGCCGGTAACTGTAGACGCGGCCCCTGTGTACCCGGTGTACCCGGTATAGCCGGTGTGGCCCGTGTATCCGCTGTACCCGGTGTAGCCGGTGGGCGCAGTGGGTCCTGTGTATCCGGTATATCCTGTCCATCCGGTCCAACCGGTATACCCGGTATAGCCGCTGTAGCCTGTGAAGCTTCCAGGCCCTGTTGGACCAGTGTACCCAGTGTAGCCCGTGGGTCCCGTGTAGCCTGTGTACCCGGTCGAACCTGTGTATCCAGTATACCCTGTGTACCCGGTGTGACCAGTCCACCCCGTGTAGCCGGTGTAGCCGCTATAGCCAGTGGGTGCCGTCGGTCCGGTATATCCCGTGTATCCTGTCTGGCCTTGGCTGCCGGTGTAGCCGGTGTAGCCGCTGTAGCCCGTGAAATTTCCAGGTCCGGTCGGACCCGTGTAGCCCGTGTAGCCAGTCGGCCCCGTGTAGCCAGTGTACCCGGTATAGCCTGACGTTCCGGTATAGCCGGTGTAGCCGCTGTAGCCTGTGAAGTTTCCAGGTCCAGTCGGACCCGTGTAGCCGGTTGGACCCGTGTAGCCGCTGTACCCGGTCGGACCCGTGTAACCTGTGTAGCCCGTCGCGCCCTGTGGACCAGTGTAGCCTGTATAGCCAGTGTAGCCAGAGATGTTCAGCTGGATCGTGACGTAGCCCGTGTACCCGGTGTAGCCCGTCCAGCCGGTGTAGCCGGTGTAGCCTGTCACCGTGGACGCAGCGCCAGTGTAGCCAGTGTAGCCCGTGTAGCCGGTGTAGCCGGTGAAGCTGCCAGGGCCGGTGGCTCCCGTGTAGCCCGTGTAGCCAGTGTACCCGGTGTAGCCGGTGGGCGCGGTCGCACCCGTGTACCCGGTGTAGCCAGTGTATCCTGTTGGGCCGCCAGACTCGCCGCCAGGTCCGGTCCAACCGGTGTAGCCGGTGTAGCCCGTCGGTCCCGTGTAGCCTGTGTATCCGGTGTACCCGCTATAGCCTGTGAAATTTCCAGGTCCGGTGTACCCGGTGTACCCGGTGTAGCCGGTGTGGCCGGTCCAGCCGGTATAGCCGGTGTAGCCGGTGTAGCCTGTAGGTCCGGTGTAGCCGGTGTAACCGGTAGGTCCGGTATACCCAGTGTACCCGGTCGCCCCTTGGGGTCCAGAATACCCAGTGTACCCGGTGGTTCCGGACAGTCCAGTAGCCCCGGTGTACCCCGTGTACCCGGTGTACCCGGTGTGGCCGGTCCAGCCGGTGTACCCGGTGTAGCCAGTCGGACCGGTAAACCCCGTGTAACCTGTATAACCGGTCGGCCCAGTGTAGCCGGTGTAGCCGGTCGGCCCGGTGTATCCTGTGTATCCAGTGGCTCCCAGAGGACCGGTGTATCCAGTATAGCCGGTGGTTCCAGACAAGCCGGTATAGCCTGTGTAGCCCGTGTAGCCGCTGTACCCGGTCGCCCCTTGAGGCCCTGTGTAGCCCGTGTACCCGGTGGTTCCGGACAGTCCAGCAGCCCCGGTGTACCCCGTGTAGCCCGTGTATCCGGTGTAGCCGCTGTAGCCGGTGGGTCCTGTTGATCCAGTATAGCCGGTATACCCTGTGGTTCCGGACAAGCCGGACGGGCCGGTGTAGCCTGTGAATCCAGTCCAGCCTGTGTAGCCCGTGTAGCCGCTGTACCCGGTCGCCCCTTGAGGCCCTGTGTACCCAGTGTAGCCGGTGGTTCCAGACAATCCAGCCGGGCCGGTATAACCCGTGTACCCTGTGTAGCCGGTGGCTCCCAGAGGACCAGTGTACCCTGTGTAGCCAGTCGCACCTGTGGAGCCAGCTGTTCCGGTGTACCCGGTGTAGCCTGTGTAACCTGTGTAGCCCGTGGCACTGGCGGAGCTGGTCACGTCAACCCAGTTGCTGTTGGACGTGCCGCCGATCAGACGAAACAGCCGCTGCGTGGTGATGATCCAGCAGGACATGCCTTCAGTACGGCGCAGGGGATCAATCGCATCGCGGTCAGTGATGGCGCTTACGGAATGATGCCCACCCTGCATCTCGTTGGTGTCGCCAATCGAAAAGGTGAGCGTGGTATCACCCGTGGTGATAGGCGCGGCAACTATGGTTCCTGGTATTTGAGACATGTTACGTGACGGTGAAAGAGTAGGTGCCGTTCAGGGCGTACGTTGAGCGGTAGCAGTTGTAGTTCTGCGTATAGCCTGCGGCGTTGGTGACGGACAACACTGTCAGTTGCCAGGCAGTGTTGGCCAGCCCGTTGACCGTGAAATTGGCCGTGCCGTACGACGCGGGATAACAAAACCACATGTACGCGCTGCTGATGGCGTAATTGCTGACGCTGAGCGACCGACTGCTGGCGAAGGGCTGCAAGGGCATCGAGAGCACGTCGGAGCTGCTGGCCACCGTGGCCATGGCGCTTTGGCCGTAGTAGTACCTCGGCAGGAAACTGATGCCGGTGCTAGCCGTCGGATTGGTGGTTCCGTCCGAGGCGCTCAGGGTGTACGTCCGGTTGGACGTGAACGACGTCGTGTGCGTGTACGTCCGGAGCGCCGTGGACAGGGAGCCGATGCTTTGGTTGAGCGACTGGCTGGTGACGGTGCTTTCGTTGTAGGCCCAGTTCAGCACCACGGACGTGATGGTGGTGCCGATCTCGACGGTGCCCACGCTGTTGCTCAGGTAGGAGATGCTCAGCGGCGTGTAGAGCAAATGGTCCAAGGCCAAGCCAACCGTGCTCAGCAGCGGGTACCCGCTGTTGCTGTAGGGCATCTGCGGGGCGTTGACCTGGTCGGTGCCAAGGCCCCAGTCAATGTTGCTGCAATGGACACTGGCGCTGCCCACGACTCCGGACGGGCCGGTGTAGCCGGTGGGGCCGACGGGGCCGGTGTAGCCGGTGGGACCGTAAGAGCCTCCAGGCCCCGTGTAGCCGGTGTACCCGGTCGGGCCGGTCGGGCCAGTGGCTCCAGGCCCCGTTGGGCCGGAGAAACTGGACGGGGTCACCAGCAGCAGCGTCGACCAGCGAACGTCTACGATAGCGGAGGGCGGCGTACCCTGGTTGGCATTTCGGGCTACGTAGTAGTCGATGCCAAGCTGCGCCACGTCCAGCGGATTGTACAGCCGGTGGATGCTCCATAGCCCCGTGAAGTTGAGCGAACTGCCCGCGACGGTGTAGGTCTTGAGCGAGGTGTCAACGTAGAGGTAGGTCTGTGTCGGGTCCCAGCCCATGCGTCATCAGTTGTTGGTGCTGTGGCGCTGTGCTTTCAAAGCGGTCAAGGCGGTCACCGTCTGAAGCAGGTTGGAATTGACGTTGCCGTTGGAGTCCTTGATGAACATGTAGATCGACTGCTCGCAGGCTTCCTTGCCGATGGCCATCCGCTGGTACAGTCCGCCGGTGGTGAAAATGCTATTCCAACGCATCTCCGTGAGGACGTCCACGTTGTTGGTGGGAACCAGCGCCAGCTCCGCTCGGACATAGCCGAGGCGCGCCTGGTACAAACCGGTCGTGGCGTTCTGTGCCACTTCCAGGCCGAGCACCGTGGTGGTGCTGACGATCACGTGGTTGCGGATGACGGAGCAGCCGGTGAGGCTGAGGGCGAGCAGACAGGTCAATGTTTTTAGCGTTTTCATTTTATTTCCAGTATGGCGTTGCTGTTGGTGGTGGCGTTGATGAACACGTTTTCACCAAAGCCGACCACGGCGCTGCCGGTCAGGGTGCTGACGGAGGCTCCCACTGTGGTCGTTTTTACAGCGGTGACGCCGGGGCTGGTGCGCACGATCACCCAACCAAGACCGAGAATGGGATAGCAGCGCCCGTGCTCGGTAGCACAGCCGCTGCACAGGCCACAGCACAGCGCCGTCAGCAGCAACTGTTTCATGCCCTTAAGTACGCACGGCAAAGAGGTTTGATACACACGTAGCTAGAACATGAAACACGTGTTCACGGATTCGCGATTTCCCGGCTGTTCAGTGGAAAACAGGGGCGATGAACGCTTTGTGGTGGCGGAGAATGGCCAGCCGGTGGCCGCGTTCCGTTCCAGCGAACGACCGGGTGCTAAGGTGGTTAGTGAAGACTACGCTCGCCGCCAGGCCGAGGCTTACTTTGACCGCATGGAGCGCTGGGCGCTGATGGAGTCGCCGCTGACACGGCAGGCTGACGGGCCGCGCTCAACGCCGGTGGAAGTGGAGCGGGCGATGGCCCGGGTGCGCGCGGAGCTGGACCCGACGCGCAAGAAGGCGCTGGAGCAGCGGGTGGTTCAGCTCATGCAGCGCGAAGAGTCCCTGGTGGACCAGGTTGTCCACCACCTGCTTTACGAGCGGTAGGGCCGGGTCAGGCGCTTGTCGGCGGCCTGGATGCGGCGGCGGGCCAGCCGGGCCTGCTTGGCGGCCTTGCGGGCACGGGCGCGTTCCAGCTGGCGGCTGAGGGCCTGGTTGCGCAGGCAGTAGCTGTAGACGTCGGCCAGGGTGATGGTTACCTCCGCCGTGCGGCGCAGGCGGCCCTCGGGGCGCAGGGCGAGGACGTCGCCGCTGAGCAGGCCGACGATCAACCGGCGGCCCCGGTCGGCGCAGAAGTGCCCGTTCAGTTTGTCCCGGGTGATGCGCCACACCTCGCCGGGCATGGTCTTGACCTGGGGTTGACCTTGTTCATCCAGCACCGGCTGGGCACTCTTGCCAAAGCCCTTGGTGATCCGGACCGTTTTCGCTTTGCCGATTTCAATCATGCCGCCATTGTATACAAAAATCGGCAGCTTGTCAACATTAAAATTTAATCAAGACCAGTCGAGGACGCACGGTCCGACGGCGTAAATGCTGATTTTCTTGCCCTTCTCCGCCGCGTCGGCGATGACCTCGAAGACGTCGCTGGACTTCACCGCGAACGTCATCGGCTCGTCGCCGTCCTCCGTGGTGGTGAAGTCCTTCACCAGAAATCCGTTGGTTTCGGAGAAGCGCCATGACGCCAGGGAAGCGCGGTCAAGGCTGGTTGCCTTGGGCGGGGCTGGCGCGGCGATTTGAGCTTTTGACTCGGGTAGTATGTTTAGACTTTGGGATGGTGGTGCCATAGGCTTAAAAGAACGTGTTCAAGCTTCCGGCGCGTTGACGAGCACCGGCTCGAACCACTCCAGTTTGCGGATGCGCCCGTTTACGTCTAGCGGCTGTTTGGTCTCCTTGTCGATCCGAGGCCCGGACAGCACCGTGTGCCAGTGGCCCATGCGCCAGTGCAGGCGCGGCGAGGCGTGCGTGCCCCCTGCGGCTGCGCCGTTATGCCGGGCGGCCTGGTAATCCCAGCCGATGGTGTTGGGCGACCAGAGCGCGTCCCGCGACCGGTTGTGCTTGACGCTGGCTTTACGGGTCATCTGGCCCTGCTTGACCAGGCGCGGGCGGGTCACCAAGGTCAGCATCAGATTCAGCGCGAACAGGTTCACCCGGTTGTGGAATTCGGCGTCCTGCTCGGGCGAAGGCAGCTGCGGGTTGGGCCGGTTGATGTCTACGCCAAACTGGTCGGCCTCCCAGTAGGTGGCGTCGTAAAACCGGAAGGTCTTCATGCTGCCGATGTTTTGCTCCATGTTGAAGACCACGTGGTAGTCCATGGGGGCGACCGTGTCGGTGACCACGTTGAAGCAGATGATCAGCCGGTCAGCTTCGTTGATCAAGGGGTTGAGCGGACTCCGGGTGCCATCCAGCGGCGGCAGCTTGACGCAGTCCGGATAGGTTCCCTTGGCGGCACGCACGACGGAGATGAAGGGCACGAAGAAACCGAAGTATTTCAGGCTGAATTCCGTGGGCAGTACGAACAGCATTGCGTCCAGTGGGCACTTGATCTCGGAAATCTTGAAGTCCTCCGGCGGCTTGGTCTGGGCCACGGCCTGGGCAAATTCCGGGTGTACGAAAAAGGTGGGCACCCCAAGTTCCAGGTGCTTGAACGAGTTCAGCATGGCGCATAGGTGGGGCAGCATGCGCATTTCCGAGCTGGTGGCAACCTCCAGTCCGCCGCGCAAGGCGATGGCGTAGTACTTCGGGTTGAGGTAGCCTGCGGGCGGCACAATGCGGCGCGGGTAACACGCCGCATAAGTGACTGGCTCGTAATGAGGTAGCTCGTTTTCGATGAAATTTTTGTGATCTGGGTTCATGTTGTGCAAAAGTAGTCTGGGTTCACTGTAGCGGCAGCCGACGGCGCGGTCAACATTTAATTTTAACAAAATCCGCACGTAGTTAGGATACGCATGAGCGAACACTTGAAAAACGAAACACCCGAACAGGGAATGGCCTTTTCCGGGCATCGGTACGAGCAGGTAGTCATGCAGGACTTCAGGAGCACCATCCCGCCGCATCTGTTGGCGAAACTGCCTGAAGACGAGCGTTTTCTGGTGGAAGCTGTCAGTCGGCTGGAAAACCAGTTCGACTGGACCGTGCGTACGCTGATAAAAGTAAACGGCGACGCCCTGGACTTGCACAGCCGGGTGAATGGGCTGGAGAAGCACGTTCCCGTGGTTGTGAAGCTACAAGATGAACTTGTACTTACCATCAAGCCGAAAGTGGAGGCGCTGTGGGACTGGAAGCAGTTTTTCTCTGGAAAATGGGCCGTGCTCGCCGTCGTGGGCGTCGCCGTGCTCGGTGTCCTCCTGAAAGTGGCGATTGACCTTGTGCTTAAACTGTTCAAGCTTTAACTATGACCACAACGGTTGAACTGTTAAACCGGTTGTTCAAACCGGTACAGGTGCTGTTAGTGGACACGAACGAGGAGCTGGAGCGCATGCTGAATCGGATTTGTGCCTGCACTATTGAGCACTATACCGGAGCACCACCGAAAAAAGTCTACGATGTCGTATTTGCGGACAGTGAGGCCAGCGAAGCCACCTTGGACCGGATCAAAGACTGTGGCCCTTTGATTCTGATCGGTTCCTATTTCGGACGTGTAGACTATCCCGTGGTGCTGCTCCCAAAAATAGACGAACACGCGCTGGAGCGCGTGTTCACGTGTTTGAAGGTAAAGCTGCGAACGCCCGACGTCGTCGAGGCTATTTCGGAGCTGACGGCGTGCTCAGCTTCTGATGCACTTTGTTCAGCACCGCGCTGTGTGATGCGGGCAGCGTGAGGCGGCGGCACTCGTCCATGATGTGACCGAGCTGGCTGTTGTCCAGCTCCTGGCCGTCCATCAAAGCTTTCACAATGCCGCCATCCAGCTCGCTGCCGGTCTGTTGGACGAACATGAGCAGCAGGATGTCCTTCAGCTGGGAGATTTCGCGCGGATTCAGGAAGCCTGACTTTTCGCCCCGTCCCAGGACCCGGTCTACGTCGCCCGGTCCTTCCATGTCCTCGGGTCCGCCAGGACCGCCGCCAGGCGGCATCACCCGGCGCGGAAAAGGCCGACGCGGCACCGGGCGTCCCTGGGGAACAGTGCTGCCGGGCGGCTGGCCACCGGCAGGTGGTCCGAACATCTCCTCCCCGGCCTCGGCGAGCTTTTGAATCATGGTGGGTTTCACTTTTTCCCAGCGCGCTTCGGCCACTTCCTGGCTCACCGGCTCAAAGTACTGGCCGGTCTGCGGGTGCTGGAAACCTTCGGTCCGCTCCTGGATAAAGCGGGCGTGTATTTGTTCGAGCAGCTCGGTGCGTTTAGTCTCCAGTACCGGTCCGCCTTCAATGATCTGTTTAGCGTTCATTTCGTCCATAAGTATAGTTTCGGTTTTAAGTTGGCGCTCCAGGCCGGGATCGAACCGGCGACATGACCGCTTTAGAGGCGGCTCCTTTAACCACTCAGGCACTGGAGCAATGTCTGGGTGAGAGCCTACACGTAAAAATCCCGCTGTCAATGAAATTTTATGTTGACTGGGAAAATTAAATGTATACGCTAGCGGCATGAAACTACGCATTCGTAACGACTGGCTGGCCGCGCTCGGCCAAAAATGGAAAGACACCTGCCGCTACTCCACCCCGGACAAATGGCAGGAAGTGAACCTGGAGGATTTCACGCCCGCAGAACTGGACGCGCTGCTGGCGCAAGTTGAAAAGTTCAAGGACGTCAAGGGTGTGCTGGCCATCAAGCAGAAGATCAAGCTGTACCGGGGCCTGGCGGCGGACACGTCCACCAAGATCACCAAGCTGGAAGCGGTGCCGCTGGCCGTCCGCAAGCTGCTGGAAAATCTGCCGCACCACTGGCTGTTTGCCGATGGCGACGGCGATGGCCACCTGGTTCCGTGGTTTGTCTACAAGGCGGAGTACACGCCGCCGGACGCCCGGAACGCTTGCCCGGCGCGGGTGACCATCGACCTGGCCGCGACCCGGCATAACGCCACGGTGTCCACCTCGATCTCGTACGGGGCCGAGGACATCCACGTTTCCATCGTGGAAATGCTGCGCAAGCACGGGTACTACGCGGAATCCCCGGAAATGCTGGAGGCGTACGACAAGGAACTGGCCTGGTACGGCGAAATCTGCAACCAGACAGGCGCGCAGTTCAACGCCACTGGCCAGGGCCAGGACATGTCGGACCGCTGGAACCGCGCGCAGCTCAACCTGGTCAAGGACGGCAATCCCACCAAGGTGGTGATGGATAACGAGGACGAGGAAGGTCTGACTGTCCGCCACAGCCAGCGGAGTGACCGGGTCACGAACCGCTACTGGCAGCACGAGGACAAAACTTCCGGCGAGGAGGACACGGACAACGTGGTCCTGCTGCCGCAGCAGCCGTACCTGAAGGTGTTCGACTTGGAAAACCACCGGTTCCTGTCGGTGCATGCCACGGAGCTTTCGCCCTACGTGTGGGACGAAAACTTGCCGGAGAAGCTGGTGCTGCCGACGGCGCAGAAGGAGTTGATCAAGGTCCTGGTGACTGGCGCGGACCAGGTGCTGGACGACATCGTCAAAGGCAAGACCGGCGGTATCATCGTAATCTGCACCGGGCCGCCGGGCACCGGCAAGACCCTCACGTCGGAGGTCTTCAGTGAGGGCGTGCGGAAGCCGCTGTACAAGGTCCAGTGCTCGCAGCTCGGCACCAACGAGGTCAAGCTGGAGGAGAACCTCAAGATCGTCATGGCCCGGGCGGAGCGCTGGAAAGCGGTGCTATTAACGGACGAGGCCGATGTCTACATCCACAAGCGCGGGCGGGACCTTCAGCAGAACGCCATCGTGGGCACCTGGCTGCGGGTGCTGGAATACTACCGGGGCATCCTGTTTTTGACCAGCAACCGGTCCACCGTGATCGACGACGCTATCCTGTCGCGGGCGACGGCCTGGATTCGCTACACCATCCCGACGCCGGAGAATCTGCGCCACATCTGGCGGGTGCTGTCACGGCAGTTCAAGGTTGGGCTGACCAACGCGGATATTAACACCCTGGTCGGCGATCCAAAGTTCTGCCGCATCTCCGGGCGCAGCGTCAAGAGCCTGCTCAAGCTGGCATATCTACTGTCCGCCAAGGAAGCGAAACCGGTCACGGTTGAGACCATCCGGTACGTGTCCCAGTTCTTAGACATCGAAGATCGTGAACAAAAAAGCGCGCAAACTGAGGCAGACGAGGAAGCAGCTGAATAAGCGCAACCGGTGTAAAAATCGTCAGGCAGCCCTGGCCTCCCTGCGGGTGGGGCTGCCTGATGATCCGACGGAGGAGCACTGGTCCGCCATTTTGGCGGCCATGAAGCCGATGCCGAAACTGGACCCGGCGATGCACGCGCGGCGAATGCTCGCCAAAATTCTGCTGCACGGCAGCAGCTATGGAACTTCAGTGGATGCCCTGCTTACGCAGGCTGACTATGGTGTTTTGGCTACAAGTGAGGTAAGCAGCGCCGACGTAATCGACTGGATCACCAGAATTTTGTAGCCGTGGAGTGCAAGGTGGAGTTGGACGTTTCCTGGACCCACTTTTGACCCACCGTCAGGGTGGGCTGCTTTTGGCCGGTCAGCAGCGCCATCTGGACGTAGACGCCCAACTTCTCGTCCGTGGCCGTGCTCAGCTTGCCGATGTCGCCGGTCAAGGTGGACGTCACCAGGCCCTCCACCTCCACCGGTTCGTCCAGGCCGCGCTTGGCGGCGAGGTACAGCCGGTTTAGCAGGCCAGGGGTCAGCCCGTTGGCGGCGTGGGCGCGTTGGGCGGTGCTAAGCGCCACCTGATGCTGCGGAAAAATGTAGGTAGACTGTGCGGACATGCTCATATAGAACTGGTTTTTCGGTCGAAGCGCAGGGTGACTTCCGTGCGCTCCTGGCCCTCCGCGCACCAGCGCTTGATGCAGTGGCCGTCCCACAGTTTGGAATCCTGCTTAAACAAGGCGTCGTTCACCGCCTTGAGAATGTTATCATGGTCCGGCTTAACGCGGTGGCCCTGGCCAAGTGCGGCGGCCTTTTTCTTGGCGGACCACGACGGTGGAACAGACAGGAACGCACATACCAGGATGGCGTAGCAGTCCACCTGGCCGAGGTAGGCCGGGGCAGCGGCCCGGAGCCGGTCGCAGTAGTCGCGGTAGACCAGCACGCAGGGGCGCTTTTGCCACACGTCTCTTTGGGTCATGCGCGGCTTGCCGAAGGGCTGCCCGGGAGCGGTGAACGTGACCTGGCCGTCCGCCGGAATGTCTGCGTCCGGAATCGTCGCCGCCTGGGCGCTAATTTTGTCTACCTTTTTAGTTGTCGCCGATTGTAATTTAGTGTTTACTGACAACAATGATTTGCGCTTGGGGTGACCAAGCAACTGATCTAAAGACCAAGCCATAGCCAAAAGAACTGAATATGAACTATCCCGAGAACGTGCTGCAAGTACTGAAGAAATACCGCATCCTCAAGCCGGACGGCACGTGGCGCACCAGCGTCCTGCAAAGTCCGCCCTCCAGCCCGCTGGGACCTGGGCCGATCCTGGCCGAGGACGTGATCAAGCGCCTGGTGGCCGCCGACTCCACGCCGGACGGGAAGTGGCTGGATTGGATTTTCTACCAGGCGGCGGGCGGCGAAAAGGGCGAGCAGATGCGCGAGGGGGCCATCAGTCAGATCAGGGAGCGCTTCATTGACGAGCGCAAGTACGGCTTTCAGCACCCGGACACCAAGGAGTACGTGCCGCCGGTCAGCGCCGAGGCGGCCACGGCCCGCTGGAACGCCATGGAGCCGAAATTCCGCGACATCATGTACGTCTGCGACCAGGATTCGGTCACCAAGCTCAACACTTTTGGCTACTACCGCAACTGGCCGGGCAGCGACCGCATCTACGAAAACGTGGTCTCGGCGGTCACCAATTATCAGGCTCGCTTCAAAAAGCTGCTGCGCATGAACAAGGAGATGGCCAAGGAGGACAAGCCGCCGCTGCCCATTGATCCGGCGGACATCAAGACGGTCGAGGAGATGGTGAACATCACCAAGAAAGTGGAACGCTATTTCGGCAGCAAGAAGGCGCGCGAGGACATCCAGCTCAGCAACCACGGCGAGCGTCAGGACGGCCTGATCTACGCCGACGACTACGTGGAGGTCCTGGTGCCGCTGACCTGGGCGGCGGCGGTCTACTACGGTTACGACCAGTGGGCCTGGGCCAACCGCGAGCAGTTCGACACTTTCATCAGCTCGGAGGACGCGCCGGACTACAAGAACGAGTGGAAGCAGCGCACCACCGGCGGCAAGGTGTACGTCTACATCACGTTCCGGGTGCCTGCGCCGGTCTGGGTCTCGCGCAAAAACGGAAAATTCAACTGGCACGAGCTGACCAGCCTGGCGCTGGAGCTGAACACCGCCGAGATGCGCAAGCTGGCCACGACCAATCCGGACACCTGGAAGGTTTGGGACGAGGAGAACCGCAACACCATGACCATCCGCGACGTGAAGCAGATGCTGCTGGACGAGCCGACCCGCCAGGACCCGCAGGATGACGAGCTGCCCATCCGGCGCGGAGCCAACGTCTACAAGACGCCGGAAGAGGCCCAGGCCGTGGTGCAACATCTGGATATGGCGCTGAAAGCCATCGTGGACTGGAGCGCCAAATTTGACCCCAAGACGGTTAAGCGGGATGCTATGGCCCTGGACTGACTATGATACCAAACCTATTACAGGTGGACAAAGGCATCTGGCGCGGCGGCCAGCCGGAAACGGCGGTGGACTGGCAGCAGCTGGCCCAGGAACTCAAACTGGCGTTCGTGCTAAAGCTGAACGTGGCTGACAATCCCCAGATACCGGAGCCGGGGGCGACGGTCATGGGCATGAAGGTGATCTACATGCCCTTGGACTGGGTGGAGCAGACTTTCGGCGAACCGCCGATAGACTACCTGGTGAAAACCAGCGAGCTGATCAACACCTGCCGGTTGCCGATGCCCGATGGCGGCGTCTTCGTCCACTGCACGCACGGCCAGGACCGCACCGGCGTGGTTGTCGGAGCCTACCGCGTGCTGTCGCAAGGCTGGACGAAGGAAGCCGCGTACAAGGAGATGCTGGACAATGGCTTTCACCCGCTTTTACGCGGCCTTTGCTGGGCCTGGGACGCGCTGCCGGACAATCCGACAAGCCGTAGTTAGCCTGGTATGCCCTATTCCCCGCTCGTCACGCAGGTTTTGATCAAGTACCGGATTTACATGCCCAACGGTGCGCCGTACCTGATCAAGATCGAGGGTCAGTTGGTGCCCAAGCTGGAGCCTGATGTCATCGACCGCCTGGTGACGGCGGACCGGTCGCACGACCAGAAGTGGATCGACTGGATTTTCTACCAGGCGGGCGGCGGACCGGAGGCGGAGGCGAAGCGCGAGCGCGCCCTGGCCAGCACCAAGCTGGAGTTTTTCCGCATGGGCGCTCGGGACGGCGTGCCGCAGGCCACCTTGGACAAGCGCTGGGCGCGCCAGGAGCCGATTTTTGCGGACTATCTGATCTCCGCGCCCGAGGACAAGCTGGAGTACTTTAAGGGCACGTTCGGCTACTACCGGGAATGGCCGGGCCGCAACCATGTCTACGAAACTATCGAGCGGAGTTTGACGGAATTCCAGTCCAACTTCCGTCAGGTTGTCCGCCTGGCCCGGCTGGAGCCGGAGCGTGACATCGGCACCAAGCCGGAGGATTTTCACACGGTGATTGAGCTGATGCAGACCGTGTCCCGGGTGAAGCGCTTTTGGAAGTTCAACGAGATCAAGACCTCGGCGCACCCGCAGCGCAAGGACGACTTGATCTACGACGACGAGGTGCTCCACGTCATTGCGCCGCTCACCTGGGCCGCTTCCGTGAAGTACGGCCACCCGGCCTGGCTGCTGTCCGATCCGAACGAGCTGGAGCGCAGCCGCAGTTCCGTGGCGGACTATTCGCCCTGGACGTCGGCCTACCAGACCGGAAACGTCTACGTTTTTCTGAACTTCAAGGTGCCCATGCCGGTGGCGGTCAACCTCAAGGGCAACGACTACGAGCATTCGTCCTTGCAGATGGTGCGCCTAAACTTGCATCGGGATCAGTTGAAGGGCCTTGGCGACCACAACAAGTGGGAGGTTATCACGGAAGCCGGGGACGAGGGTACGGTGGAGACGCTGAAGCAAACCATCCTGGCCGAGCCTACGTACGAGATGACGCCCGAGGAGCAGGCGCAACCGTTTAATCGCGGAGCGCGCCGGATCAAGACGGAGGACCAGGCGCGGCACATCATCCGCCACCTGGACATGGCGCTGGCTGCCGTGGCGGAATGGGCGGCGCAGTTTGACCCGCGCACGCTGAAGGTAGACCCGTACAACTAGCCGGTGGCCTGCTTGACGATCCGTTGGATGATTCCACGCAAGGCGTAGGCCACGCTCTTGTCCCGCACTTCTTTCAAGCCGTTCATCACCAGTGCCGCCAGGGCGACGCCAAAGTCAGCCCCAACCTCCGCCGGGGCGTAAGCGCTGACCAGCGGGATCAGCGAGTGGTATTTCTTCCGGTTGCAGTACTCCGCCGTGGGACCCCAGCTCTTGATGTCGACGCCTTCGCTGTCACCGTAGCTGATGTTGTTGGCCAGGAGGGCGTTGACGATGTTGATGTAGACGAGCCGTTCGACGCTGTGGCCACGGTTCGGGTAGGCTTCCAGCACGTCGGTGTACTGGCTGCTGCGGGCGCGGATGGCCGCGTCGCCCAGCAAGGTGTCCGCCTGGTTGATCGCCTCCTCGGTCGGCAGGTCCAGCTTCTTGTCCCAGACGGATTTTCCGCCCGTCCCGGCGCGCTGCAACAGCAGCTTGCCGAATTCTCGCAGCACCAGGGCCTCGGGGGCCTTGGATTCCCGCAGCGGCGGGTACAGGCTGATGCCCATGTCGCCGTTGGCGGAAAGCGCCGCGTCGGTGCCGCCAGCAGTTTCGTGGGCGGACCACTCGATCTTTTTCCAGGTCTGGTTCAGCAGGTCGGCCAGCGGGCACTCCTCGATGTGCTTGCTGGCGCTCCGAATGATGTCTTGGTACGTTGTCATTAGTTTATGCGGCAGGCGACGAATCCCTTGGGCAGGTCCGTGGAGTTGTGATCGTAGCTGGCCAGGGTGTTCTGCCAGCCGTCGTTGGACACCACGTCCTCGGCCACTTTGCGGTCGTCTACGTCTACCAGTTCCAGGGCTTGTTTGCGGGCGTCTCTGCCGTACACGTCCTCCAGCCATTCCCACGGATCGACGTTTGGCTTGGTTTTTTCGATCCAGTTGTCCACGATGCTGTTCAGCTGGGCGACCCGGGCCTTGTTGGCCACGCGCGGCTCGCCGTTCTTCTTAAAGAACACCAGGTCGTCGCTTTCAATCTCGTCTTCCTCCACCATCTTTTGCAGCTGCTCCTCGTAGTCCATGTTGTTGACTTCGTCGCCGTAGTCCTCGTACGGGTCGCCAACGGCCTGCGCCAGTTTTTCCTTGTCGATGTAGTTGGCCAGGAAGTCGGCCCCAAACATGTCCGGTTCGTCGCGGACATCCTGGGCCACCCGGTCGACGGCAATCTTGCGGGCGGTGTCGTCGTCCTTGAACACCCACCACTGCTCGCGGCCATAGTCGACAACGAAGTTGGTGGTATCGTCCGGTGCGTTCTCGTCGTAGTCGCCGTTCGTGTCGTTAATCTCAAGCTCGTCCAGGTTGCAGTCCAATTCCTGGGACAGGCCGTAAAGGGCCTCCTGCACCCAGCTGGAAAATAGAATCTGGCTGATGGCCGCCCAGGGGTCGGCAGCCACGGCGGCGTCAAGGGCCGCTTCCTCGTCCTCGGGCGCGGTCGGCTCGGGCGCTGGCTCGGGATTCCCGGGCGGCAGCGGCACCGGCGGCTCTTCGTTTTCCTTGACGATGTCGGCCAGCGGCTTGACCTTTTTCTCCGGCTCATGGATCACCTGCCGAATCTGCTTTTTGATCTTTTCGGTCTGCTCCAGCGAGCAGTCGTTGCAGAGCCGGTTGCGTCGGGCGTCGGCCAGGGTCTTGAAGCCGCCTTGCACGTGGCTGCACCCGGGGCACTCGGCGTAGTATTCGACGCTGTCCGGGTAGAGCTTCAGGTCCGCGTAGATGCCCGCGTTGCTGTGCTGATCCGTTGTCGGACGTTCGCGTTCAAGCAGGGAGATCATCTGGGTTGGCACGCTTGCGGCGCTTGGTGGGGTAAACCGGCTGAGCCTGCATGACGAGCGTTCCGTTGGCGAGGATGGTGTCTCCGTCTGTAAATGGAAGCACGCGCTGATCTCCCCACGCGCCGGATTTGGAGCCGTAGTTGCACCAGAATAAATTCCAGTTGTACGCGTGCTCTTTCCTCGGCTTTCGGCCAAACACGTGCCAGCCGCCGGGAGCAGCCCAGTTGATTCGTTCCATCGTGGTCTTGCTGCAAAATCCATCCGTGGCGACAGTGACCTTGTTGGTATTGTCTACGGTGACGACGTACGTGTTGTGGTACTGTAGCGCGATGTGTTCTGCGTCTACCTGCACCAGCTTGGTTTCCGTGCCTTGGACCCGCTTGCTCTGGCGTCCGTTAAGCCGTTCGCCCCACCTTTGCCAGAGAAACACCGGACTGCCCGGCAGCATGAAGGGCACCTTGCCGGAAACGTACTGGGTCAGCAGCTTTTCTGGGTCTGGGTCAACAGGTGTAGCGGCTGGGTCGACGGGTTGCTCGTCGTCCAGCAGCATTTTGGTGATGGCGAAAGCATTAAGCATTGGGTACGGCAGCGCCAACCATGCGAATTTCGTTGGGGTTGTACTCGCGGTCCATGTGGGGCTTGTTATTGCCGAAACTCAAGCGGTAGCGCCCGTCCTGGCCCACGCTGGCCACTTTGCCGGTGTACGTTTTTCCGTCGTCGGTGACCATCGTGTCATCCCCGATCTGCGGGGCCTTGGGCGGTTGCGTGGTCGGACTGACAGGCGTCGGCGTCCGGGGTTCGATGGGCGCGCCGGTCATGCTGGAGCCGGGTGAAGCCGGGCTGGAAAGTCCCATGCCCGCCCAGGCTTCGCGCATGCCTTTGGGCATGGCCTGGCCGCACTTTTCATCGTCGCACGGCTCGCACTCGCAGGCGCACTCGCCGCACTTGGGGCACTTGCACGCCTCGGTGACTTCCGACAGCTTGCCCTGATTCAGGTTGACCATCAAGAAGCCGGTGTCCATGTCCGGCACCAGCCAGTTTTTCCGCAGGGCTTCCTGCACGCCGTCGGGTCCGATGGCGGAGATCAGCTCTCCCGTCGTGACGACTGGGTTGGGCCGGAGGCGGCGCTCGCTGATGTAACGGGCAACGTAGATCGTATTCATTATGAACTAAATACTAGAAGTAGCCTTGGCGCACCATGGAGAGGAAACTGGGATCGCTATCGTAACGAGCCAGCACCGCTTCGGCCTCGGCAAAGGTGTGGGCGGAGCGCAGGCTCCGCAGGTCGGCCTGGGTAAAGTCTGGATTGATCCAGCGGATGTAGCCCGCTGCCTGGCGCTTGAACTGGCGCAAGATGTCCGCCTCTTTCGCGGCGTTCTCCTGGCCGATGGCGCTGGCGTACTGGGCGAACAGGCGCTCGGGATCGTCCGGCGGCGGGCCGCCGTTAAGCAGGGCGTCTACAATCTGGCCAGCCTTCATGAACGGTCCAGCAGGCGGCTGACGATGCTTTCAGCCGTAGGCTTGGCGTCCTCTTTGTCCTCTGCCGGTTCAGCTTTGTCGGCCTTGTCGGCTTTAGCCGTTTTGCCGCGCAGGTGAATCTTGCCTTTGTTCTGGCAGAACCCGCAGGTGCAGCCTTTCTTGTGTGCTTCGTTTAATCGGCTCATACGTTAAAGTTCGCCAACGTCGGTTTTCTCGTCGGGCATGTCTTCCGGGTTCAGCTCTTCGCCGCCCTCGCCGCCAGGTTCCGGTGAACCAGGCTCTGCGCCGGGTGCGCCTTCTTCGCCCGGGGGAATGTCGCCGGGACCGCCAGGGCCGCCGCCTTCAGGGCCACCAGGTGCGCCTTCAGGGCCGCCTTCGGGACCGCCTTCGGGACCGCCAGGACCGCCCGGAGGTCCGCCTGCGCCGCCCATGCCGCCACCGCCGCCGCCACCCTCGCCGCCAGGGCCGCCCTTCTCGTCCGGTCCAAAATCAGGACTCATGGGCGGCCCGCCACCGCCGTGGCCACCACCGCCGCCCGCGTACGGATCGTTTTGGTTCATGTCCACGTCGCGGGGCAGCTCTTCTTCGGAGGCGATCAAGACCCGCAACTGATCCCTGAGCGACCGGAAGTAGCTGGCCAGGTTCCAGGTGTCTACGGACAACATGTCCGCCGCCGCCTTCAAGGTGTCCAGAATCTCCCGGTTGATGGACCCGGTGATCTCATTGCCGCGCCAGATTTTCAGGAATTCGCGCAGCTTGTCCGCGTACGGGAAGTTGCGGCCCTTCTCGGCGTCGTCGAGCAGGTTCTTGAGCTGCCCTTCGATCTTGCCGTGCCAGCGCACCACTGATTTTCCGTCAAAGGTTTCAGCCAGGCCCGACAGCAGGCGCAGCCTGGCGTATTCCTGGGATTCGTAGTCGTAGGCGGTATTCATAGTCGATTAAAAAATAAAGCGTGCCCGATGCTCGTGGAACAGGTCCAGCTGATTCGGGTCTGGCGGCGGTGCCGGAGGGGCGTCCGGATCACGCTGTACCGGGCCGTTTTGAATTGTAGACAGCTGGCGCTTGCGGGCCTCCTCGGCGGCAGCCGCCTCCCGCTCGCGGAAATCCGGGACGGTGGACCACTCGTCCGCGTTGTTCTGGTCGATGTAGCCGTAGCTCTTGAATCCGATTTTGATCGGTATCTTGAATTCGCCGGGCCGGGACTTCCAGGTCTTGGTGGCCCCGTTGCGCCGCGCCTGGTACGGTGCGCCTTCCACGCCGCGCTTGCGGCTCTTGTAGCGCTCGGTGCGGTGGTAGAAAGTGTTGGCCGAGTGGCAGTTGTAGGCCGTGATTTTACCTGTCGACGCCTCCTGGTGCATGGCGTCGATGAAGTGGCCGGGGTCGACGTTATCCAGCTCTTCGGTGTTGTCGAATTCGTCGGCTTCCAGCAGCGCGCTGACAATGAGGCTAGCGTTTGCCACGGCTGTCTCCCCGGCGCTTGCGCATGCGCTCCAGGCGCTTGTTCCAGTCCACTTTGGGCTGTGCGGCTGGAACCGGCGGGGGACCGTCAATCGCCGGAATGGCTCCTGCCGAGGTCATCTCCAGCAGTGACTCAGCCACGTCTTTGGGCGTGCTTTTGCTGCCGGGATTGGCCTTGTAAAACTCGCGCGACCGGAGCGACGAAGATTTGGGATAGGCCAGATCGCCGCCGCAGTGGGCGCAGCAAGCCTTGTTGCCGACGTACTTGGCGGAAGTCGCTTTCTGGCAGGATTTGCACCAGTGGCCGCCCAGCTCATGCAGGATGGACTCGCTGGTTTTCTTGCTGCCTTTGGGTGTGCCTTCGGGCTGTTTGCCTTCGGCTTCCTTGCCGACGCCTTTTTTGTGGTCGTCGCTGGTCTTGTCATCAAACTCGACCGGATTCATGTCCTCGTCGTGCTCCGGCTCCGTGGCCGCAAATTTCTGGGCGTCCTTGAGAATCTTCTCCAGTTCCGGGGCTTCGTCCTTGTCGGACGGGTCGTTGGTGGCGATCTCGATGAAGCTGATCAGCATGTCGGCAGGCTCGAAGGACATGGCCAGGTCGCCCGACTTGGCAGGCACCCAGCCTTTGGTGGCCAGGGTGTGCAGATTCTCCGGGTCAAAGAGTTTCTGGACGCTGTGCTTGTACTCCAGCGGGTCGTCGAAATACAGCTCGGCGCTCGACGGGCCAGCTTCCAGCTTGCCGCCGATGTCCAGGTCCTTGAGCACCGTGGCCAGCGGCTGTTTGTTGGCCACCATCTCCTCGGTTTCTTTTTCGGCAGCTTCCTCGAACAACTGCACGATCTGCTCGCCCAGGCCCGGCTCAGAAGCGGACACCGCCGACTCTCCGAACAAAAATTTCAGCAAATTGGCTCTCATTACGCCTTAACTACGCGGCTGGCTTGTCGCACAGTTTGACCTCATTGGCCAGCTGGGCCTCGATGATCGGCTTAAGGTTGGCTCGGCGGTAGCTGGGTCCCTTGATCCACTTTCCGTCCTCGCGCTTGTGGCCGTCAATGAACTTGGACATGTTGCTGCCGTGCACTTCCTGCCAGCCCGGTTCCAGCGCGGTGCCGCTGGCCACGCCGTTGCCGATGGTAAATACCAGCAGGTCGATGTTGGCGTCGTAAGCGTCTACAATGGCCGAAAGGGCCTGGGCCGGGTCCCGCTCGTCGTACATGGGCTTGTCGGCGGCCCAACAGGAGAAGTTGTCGACGGCGGTGCCGCGATTGTTGGTCTCAAATTCCAGGCCCCAGGCGTTGGCCAGTTCGCACAGCTCCTCGGCCAGCCAGCGCAATCGGCCCATCCGCGTTTCCAGCGGCGGCAGGCAGGGTTTGGACGGGATCGCCTGTTCGGCGTGGACCATGAAGTCTTTAACTTGGGCTTGAGCGTTTATCATTTTAGTATCAGGGATTTGGTGAACCAGGTGGGAAAAAAGTCTTCGTTTCGCTCGTAAATTCGGACGAAATCGCTGTCCAGGATGTAAGTGTGGCCGTGGTCGGTTTCGCTGCGCACGATGCGGCCACACGCCTGGATCACCGTCATAACGGCCTGCAAGGTGTACCAGTCCGGGTCCCGGTCGCGGTGGGCCGCCACCTGCCGGTCGCCCAGGTTGGGGAACGGCATCTTGGAGATGATCTGGAACCGGGCCAGGTCGTCGTCAAAGCTGTAGCCCTCGGTCACGCTGGGGCTGAGGATCACGGTTGGCTCCTTGGCGCGCGCGTGCCGCTGCATGATCTGGGGCCGCTGGGACGCCGTGGTGGCGAAGAGCACCCGGGACGCGTGCTGCGTGCCCATCAGGTACTTGTAAATCTTCTGGCCCAGCTGGTAGCTGTGGCAGTGGATGATGCCTTTGTCGGCGGCGTGCAGTTCCAGGAGAATGTCCGTCAGGCGGCAGAACCCCGGGAAGGAGTGATCCACGCTGTTGCGGCTCATGCTGCCAACAGGCCGGACTTCGACCGGGCGGTTCTCCACGGGAAACGGGCTGTCTACATCCATCCAGGCCACGGTGCGCGGGTCCAGGCCCAGGCTGCGGCAGAAAATCTTCTTGGAGCCGGGGTAGGCGCTCATGTACAGCCGCGCCTTGGCCCGGTTTTGGACCAGCTCCGGGAAGAAGGCGCTGGCGTCGATGGGCTTGGCGGTGCAAGCGCGATGGCTCTCCGGATTGCCTTCCCGGTCGTTGTTTTGCCAGTAGACCCAGTCGCCGGGGTATTCCTGCAAGGATTGGGTTACCACGCGCACGCGGCTGACATGGTTGTCCAGCTGGCTGAATTCCGCCTGGTCCGCCCGCCGGGAAGGACTGTCCGGGGCGTCGTCGGAAGTTTCCAGCTTCTGCATCAGCATCTCCATCCGTGATTCCAGGGCGGCGAGGTAGTCCTTGCTCAGCCACTCGCAAAAATGACCGGCGTCCGGCAGGTCGGGTATTTCGCCCAGCTGAGGTGCCCACTTCTGCATGCTGGGTTCCGTGACGGACAGCTCGACGAAGCTGGTGATCTGGCGCTCCAGGGTGTGGCACTCGTCGCACACCAGGCCCAGGCGCATGGGCAGCTTCTGGGCGTACGTGGCTTCCGTGAAAAAGTACGGGTAATTGGTCACGGCCAGGTCGGCGTTCTGGAACTTGAACTTCGTGACCAAATAGGGGCAGGTGTGAATTTTGCGGCGCTCGCACATTCCTTTGGACTTGATCTTGGAACCCAGCGAGCAGTTGCCGTAAGCGTGGCAGGTGTACTCCGTGGCCGACTTCAGACTCTGGGCCGAGTTGCGGAAGGCTGGCCGGTACCGTGGAAAGTCGCGGTCTAGCTGATCTTGCAGCAGTTTCTGGGTGACCAGATAGTATCCGCCCGAGGCGATGTACTCGCTGCTCGCGCCGCGCATGTAGTAGCAGAAAGCGGCTCCGATGGCGGTTTTGCCGACACCGGTGGGCGCGGCCAGGATGATGTCGTTGTAACCGTCAAAGAGGTGCTGCTCGACGTCGTTCAGGATCGAGACCTGGGTGGGACGCGCATTCTCCATGGGGAAGGCGTCGATCATGCTGGCAAAGGTGGCGGCTGACATGCGTGAATTTAGAACGGTATTCGCCGTCCGTAGTTAGGTCATTATGGCGAGCCAAACGCTCCAGTATCTTAAACTCGACTACCAGAGCCAGAAAGACGCGATGCTACAACGCATTCGCGACCGCTGGCCCCAGCGCTGGAACGATTTCCTGGCCAATAGTTTTGGCATTGTTCTTGTAGACATTGTCGCCTGGGCGCTGGCGACGCTGGCTTTCACCGTCAACCGGGTGGCGGGTGAAAATTTCATCCCGACCATGACGCTGCGGGAGTCCGCCGTTCGCGTGGGCGCGCTGACGGGCTACGAGCTGCGCGGGCCGGTTCCGGCCACCCTCTCCTGCGAAGCCGCCATCAGCACGGCGTTCGACCGCAGCACCGGCCCTGACGTGGTCATCGCCCAGGGCACCTTGATCCGCAGCTCCGACACCAGCGCGCTGCCTTACGAGGTGGTGCAAGACTACACGATCATGCACGGCTACGTCACGCCCCGGACCCTGGTGGCGGTGTTTTCGCCGATCCTGAGCGGCACCAACGTGATCAACACCTTCATGGTGCTGACCAACGGGTCGTCCCTGGCGACGCCGGTGGACTCCACCATCGACCTGTCGGCGTACCTCAGCGTCGGCCAGGACCTGATCCAGATCGGGGTCGACGACACGGTGGAGAGCAACTACTACAATATCACCAACCTGAACGCGGCCCCGGGGGCGGTGTCGGCGTACAGTCAAATTGTCCTGAACACCCCCTGGGCTGGAACCACCGGGCGCTACCAGGTTAATGTATACGAACGTCGGATACAAGTGATTCAGGGACAAACCGTGACGGACCAGTTTGTCGCGCCGATCAACACAACCGGCTACTCGGTCATGCTCAGCCAGACGCCGGTGATTTTCGGCAGCATCCAGGTGACGGTTAACGGCGAGCCGTGGACGCAGGCTCCCACCATTGGAATTTTGAACGACCTGGCGACCGTGTTCCAGGCCAAGACCTATGTCACGGGCGACACTTCCGTGCAATTTGGCGACGGCATCTTCGGCGCGTTGGTGCCGTCCGAGGCGGCCATCAGCGTAACGTACCGGGTGGGTGGCGGCTCCGCCGGAAACATCGGTTTGAACACTATCAGCACCACAATCACCGGGCTGGTGGAAACGATTTCCAGCCCGATCACCGTGCAAGTGACCAACACAACCTCGGTCGGCCAGGGCGGCCAGGACGCTGAGACTTTGAACCAGGCTCGGGTGAACATCCCCTACTACACCCGGACCAACGACCGGGCCGTGACGCTGGACGACTACCAGACCATCGCACAGCAGTACAGCAACGCTCAGTACGGGTCGGTGGCCTACGCGCGGTCGACTGTGCGGACGGAAAACGCGCTCCTGGAGGGCAACATCGTTTCGATCTATGCCTGGACCACCGGCCCGGGCGGCGGCTTGATTCCGCTAGGCGGCCAGCTCAAAGGGGCGGTGCGCGATTACATGCAGACCAAAGCCGTGGGCACGGACTACGTGCAGATGCTGGACGGGACTTCCAGGCCCGTGCCGATCAGCTTGCAGTTCGCCGTGCTGCCCGGCTTCAGCATTTCGGACATCAAGAGCCTGGTGGTCCAGACCATTGCCAGCCAGATCACGGCGTTGCGCCCGGGCGATCCTGTGATTTATTCGGACCTGGTCTCCGCCCTGGTTAACACTGCCGGGGTGGACAACCTGGTGATGGCCACGCCGATCAATAACCTGTACCCCGCAGACGCCACGGAGCTGTTTACGGTGCCCGACGACACGTACGTGTATACGCTGGACACCAGCAGTGCCGGAGCCGTGACGGCGGCGGACGGAGCAGCCAGTCAGTACAGTGTACAGCTACCCATGTATCCGTTGCAGCCGTGGTCGCTGACGCTCATGCTGGGCGTGAACAGTCTGTCCCTGCTGCCCTTCCTGTCGCAGGATTCCAGCGGGCGGGTCCAGGTGCAACAGGCGCGGGTGGTGGGGGCCAACATCAGCACGGACGACAGCTACCCGTCCACGATCAACCTACTGACCGGCCAGGCTACTTTCTACGTGCTGGGTGCGCCGGGCGACCTGACCATGGAGCTGGTGACGGCGGTGGGCTATTCGGCGGAGCGGGTGGTCAACCTGTACATCGGCTACCAGGGCGATCTGTCTCAGGCCGCTCGCCGCCAGATTCGGTCAGCGCTCTTGTCCTGGGGCCAGGGTTTCGGTGTGGGCAGCTCCATCTACGCGGCCCGCGCGACGGGCATTTCAGCCTCGGTGGTCAGCGTCAGCGACATGGTGGCCAGCATTCCCGGCGTGACTTCTGTGAACCGGGTGGCGCTGGATACGCCCGCCAATACCGACAACCTGGTCACGGCGGCTGACTACGAACTGCTGCGCCTCGGGACTGTGGTGCTGAACAATCAACTTGACTGATGAACGCCAAACAAACCGTAGCCGCCCTGCTGGAAGCCGCCAACCCGGATGACATTGATCCGACGCGGGAGGCGGCGCGCTACACGCAGACAATGGCCTTCGACAAAGGCATTGCCGACATAATGCGCGACGCCCGGCAGCTTTATCTCTCGCTGGAAAAGGACGGCACGCTGGCCACGCTGTTGAAAGAGGGAGACTACGACGAAAGTTCAGTCGCCCAGGCGATCATGTGGCGGGCGATTGAACGACGCAGCGCTCCCGGTGCGGCGCGGGCGCTTAAGCGACTCAAGCGCCTTTGTCCCTACAACTTCTGATCGTGGTTGGCCAGGAGGGCGTCACCGCCGCAGTTGGCCAGCAGCTTCCAGCCTGGCAGCGCTTTGAGGATGTCAACCAGGGCGCTGGAATCTTTGTAAAACGTGCCGCTGTCGTACTCCGTCCATAGCAGCTTGGTCTTGGGCAGCATTTTCTGCGCGCCCTCAAAGACCAGGCGTTCCGCCCCTTGGACGTCCATCCAGATGAAGTCGATGTGGTCGAGCTGATGGAGCGCGCAGAAGTCGTCCATGCGCCAACAAGCCACCGGCACTTGAGCCTGCTCCTTGAGCCAGGGCCAGTTTTCCGTCAGCACCGGCGTGAACTCGCTGAGCGAAGAACTGCCGGTGGCTCCGCCCGGTTCCGGCGTAGACAAGTGAAAGGGAACGGTCCCGGTGACGTTGCCGACCGCAGCGGCGGTAAATGTGATGTACTGGTCCAGCCGCTGGCCGGTGATCTTGTTCAGGTTGCGCGGGTCCGGCTCAAACCCGAAGTAGCGCGGCTGGCTGCGGCACATGGACAGCAGCATTTTGGTGTGGTAACCGTCGCACATGCCCAGCTCAAAGATGACCGGATTTTGGATGTTGCTCAGGTGCCCGTGGATCAGCAGATAGGCTTTTTCCAGCGAGTCGTACGCGGGCGCGTCAGTTCCATGTGGAACATTGGCGGAAGCTTCAGGGGTTTCCATATCAACGGGCCATGATCAGGTTTTCCGCGTTGAGGTCGACCAGGCGGAAGTCATAAGGGTTCAGCACGTTGAGCATGTGTTCGACGTTCCGGTCGTGCTCGACACAGACCAGCTTCAACTGCTTCAACAGGGGCCATGGCATGGCGTTGAAGAGGTCGAGGTTGGTGCTTTCCACGTCGATGTTTACAAAATTAAAGTCGTAGCCGTAGGCGTCCAGCAGGGCTTGCAGCGGCATGGTGTAAACACTGAACGGGGTGAAGCGCACGCCGGAGCCGGACTCCCAGCGCTTTACATGGTCCAGGCTGGTGGAGGACACGCCGTCGCCGTTGCTGTCGTACCAGGTGACCAGCTGGCTGGGACCGGCGCTGACGGGTGCGTTGACCAGCGCGATCTTGGAGTTGTGCCGGTGCAGTTCCAGCAGCTTCGGAAACACCACCGGGCTGGCCTCGACGCAAACGCCGCTCCAGCCCTGCTCCACCAGGCGGAGCGTGTTGCTGAAGGTTTTGCCGTCATGCGCGCCGATCTCCAGGAAGCGGCCCACGAAGCCGCTGAAATGCTTGCCGATGACGGCCTCTTCGTTGTTTTGCGAATACATGGTGAGAAGAACAGAACCTTTATTAAAATTTTATGTTGACTACGGGCCGGTCCCGGACTAAGGTCCTGGCATGAACGTAGACAAATTCAAAAAACTGCTGGCCGTGCCCACCTGTTCGGGCCGGGAAGAAGCCATGGTGGCCTACCTGCTGAACCACTTCCAGTCACGGCCTAACGTGCATGCGGTCGCGGACCGGCACAACAACGTGCTGGTCATCAAGGGCATGACCTGCCAGCCATTACCCTGTGTGGCGGCGCATATCGACACCGTGCAACCCATCTGGGCTGAAGGTGTGATTCAGGTCGTTGAAAACGGCAACGTGATTCACGGCAGCATTTACGACGGCATCTCCGCCGGGCTGGGCGCGGACGACAAGACGGGCATCCAGGTCTGCCTGGAGCTGCTGGACCGGTTTGACAACATAGCCTTAGCCCTGTTCAGCGGCGAAGAGGTCGGCATGCAGGGCGCGCAAAAGGCGGACGCGGATTTCTTCAGCAAGATCGGGTACATGATCGAGTTCGACTGCCCCAGCCGCAACATGGTGTCGTATAGCTGCGGCGGCACCCGCTTGTTCGAGGATGACGCACCTTTTATCAGCCAGGCGCTACCGGTGTTGCAAAAGCACGGTTCCGTGCTCTGGCAGAACCATCCGTATACGGACGTCAAGATGGTGCGGCAGCGCTTTCCCATCTCCTGTTTGAACCTGTCGAGCGGTTACTACAACTGGCACATGCCCAACGAGTTCATCAAAATTTCCGAAGTGGAAATGGCGGTGGAACTGGGCGCTGACTTGGTGCGCGAACTAGGCACCAACGCCTACCCGTGTCAGCGGTCGCTGCTGGAAAGCAAACCGGCCCTTGAGATCGGGCCGTTGCACGTGCCCAGCGCCAACGTGCGCATTCAGTCAGCCTGCGCCGCCTCGTAGTCCTTGGAGGCGCGGGACTTGATGTTCCGCCGGTACTTTTGATTTTCCTTCTCGGAATCTTCCGGGTTGTACTCGATGACTTTGTCGATGGTCATGCGCATCAGCTTGGGGTCGACCTTGCCCTCGAAGTGCTGGGAGTCGGGGCCGTGCCGGTTCAAAAAGACGAAGTAGCGGATGCGGTTGTGCAAGTGCTCCTCCGGCGTGGAGCACAGGCCGATGGCAATGTCGACGACACCGGCTTTCTCGAACGATCCCTGGAACGACTTCATGCTCGGCACTTTCTGGTCCACCGTGTCCTTGTTGCACCGGTCGGGCATGATGACGCAACATTCCAGCTCGCAGGCCATGGCTCGCGCCTGAACGTAGATGTCCGCCTGCTGCCGCCAGTCCGGGGTGTCCTTGCGCACCGCCATGGGCTTCACGGTTTCCGCGTAGTCCACGATGATGGCTTTGGGTTTCAGCCCGTGGATGGACATGACCTGCTTGGCGTGGCTCTTGATCTCGCCAATGGTGACGGACTTGGAGGCGAACCCTTTGAACCAGACGTTGTTGAACATTTTCATCTTCAGCGCCGCCGCCACCTTCTGCTTGTATTTTTCCGGCGCGTCCCAGATTTGCTCCTGGGTGTACCCGCTCATGTTGTAGATGGCGCGCATCATGGCCAGCTCCTGGCTGATCTCGCAGGCGTAGTAGAGCACGTCGCCGCCGCCGTGGCCGGACATGTTCATGGCCAGGTTGATGCAAAAGGCCGATTTGTAGCGCTTGGGCGGAGCCAGCGGCACCACCAGCCAGCCGGGGGCCAGGCCGAATTTCCAGATCGCGTCCAGGTGGGCGAAGCCGGTGTGGATGCCGTAGTTGCGTTCGGTCGCCTTGTCGATGGCCTTGTCGTAATCGTGGTAGAGCGACCAGCCCATGTCGTTGTAATTGGTGCCCAACGCCAGGGCCTTTTCCATCATCTCGACGGCGTTGATCTTGTCCATCTTGCCTGCGGTCTGGTGCTCGTGGATCACCTTCAGGCCCTCGAAGACCGCGCGCTCCTTGGCGAAGTCGATGCACAGGTCCAGGACCGGCTTCCAGTCCGACGTGTCTACATTGGCGAGCTGGTTGACATATTTCAGCACGCTCTCCGCGTGCAACTTGTCCAGGCGGGCGGCGTGCTGAAATGCGAGGTTGCCCAGGACGGAGAAGTTCGGGTACTTGCCGTACTTGGTGTAAAACTCCACCACCCGGTGGACCACTTCCACGGCAATCGGGCCGTTGAAGAAACCGGGCTGGATCACCTGGCCAAAGCCAAAAAACTGCTCTGGATGCGTGATTAGACAGGCCAGGATCATGTCCTGGAAATCGTCCGTGAAGTTGTAGCTTTCGACGTTCATTTTCGTGAGCTAGCTAGAACAGCATCACCCGCGCTATACGTCAAACTGCGAAAGGTCAGGTTTTGCCGTGGTGTTTACGGCGCGGCTTACCGGGCGGCTGAAGACGCTGGGTTCACCTTCCAGGTACTGGTGGCACTGGTAATGTTGGATGGCGCGGCCCAGTTGGTTCCACAGTTCCAGGGCGCTAAGGACGGGCCGGTTCTCGATTAAAAAATCGTCGGGCCGGTAATGGGCGGTGGCCAGCACCCGGCTGACCGCCTCGGGCATGATGCGCTGGCGCATCACCCATAGCCGCCGAAAGTCGGTCGGGTTGCGCGCCAGCTGCCGCTGTACCTGGTTGACGCTGAACCGGTGCTGTAGCTGAACCTCGGTGCCCTCGCGCTTGACCCCGTCAGGCAGGAGATAACTGCGGTAGGTGGGTTCGAGCGCCAGCCAGTAGGGGTCCAGCTGCAACTCCTCCTGGGCGTACAGGGCCTCGTAGGGCGGGCCGCCGTGGCTGGTCTTGTAGGCCACGATGAAGCTGCCCGCCGTCACCTCGCTGGTCAGCATGTTACTCTCCACCTCGGAACGCTCGTAGTCCGTGTCGGCCAATGTAGACAGAGAGGACAACGAGAAGGTGCCGAAATTTTTGCGGCAGAGCTTGGCGTAGGCTTCGCAGCGGCTGACCGCCAGCTTGGAAGTCAGGTGCTTGACCTTGAACTTGTGGGCGATGGCGCGGTCGGTGTGGTCGATCACCGATTCCTCGGACACCTGGTGGCCCACCATGTTGGCCAGGAAAAACATGCGCAGCGAGCAGTTGGACTTGGTCGCGTTGGCCAGGATTTGCTTGCGGTACAGGCTGATGCCGGACTTGTCCTGGGGCTTTTGCAGGAACACGCTGAAGAAGCAGTCCACGTAGAGCCGCTCCATGTAGGGGGCCTCGGGGTCGATGGCGGTCAGCTCCCGCGCGGCTTCGCGCTTGGCCATGGCCTCGGGCAGGATGTTGAAGCGTATACGGTCCAGCGGCAGCTTGCTGGCCCGGCTGCCCATGTATTTCAGACATTCCGGCTCGTGCGTGCAGTTGCGACAGATCGGGTCTAGCGGATCGTGCTCCAGGCCAAAGCAGGGCAGCGGCGCAGTGATCGGCGTACGCTCCAGCTCGGTCATGTTCTTTAGTGGCGATGTCACGCGAGATAGAACAGCAGACCGATGCCGTCGAAACCAAACCGGAGCGCAAGCCCGCGAAGCCGCGCAAGCTGCGGATATTTCGCGACCTGGACGGCAAGCCGCTGTACGCCAATGACAAGGGCTTCGCCAGCGCCAAGGAATACGGGCTGAGCAAGTTCGACCTGGACGTGCTGGTGTACTGGCACGGCGAGAAAAGGGTGGAGCTGCCCGGCTTGAAAAAGAGCACCCAGGCGCTGCTCACCCAGTTTGACCCGGACCAGCCGCTGCCGCAGCTGCGGCTGCGCCCCGGCCCCCAGTCGCCTATTTGTATACATTGCGACCTGTGCAGCCAGGGCTGCCGCCACCCGTTCCTGCCCAGCTCCGGCACCTTCAAGCCCCTGGTCACTGTGATCATGGACGGCGTCGGCTTTGGTGAGGACGACCGGGGCGAGATCGCCACCAGCGGCGCGGCCAAGCGGCTGAAGGAGATTATCGAGGACAACGTGGCCAAAACCGGAGTGCGCCCCGAGGAGGTGCGCTGGCTGGCCATGACCCGCTGCTCCAACCGGGGGTCCAAGAAGATCAATGTGAAGTCGCGCGGCCAATGGTGCCGCTACCACGTCATCGACGACTTGATCCGTTACCGCCCGCAGCTGATCATCCCGGTCGGCTCCAACACCCTGGGGCTGATGTCGCACAAGTCCAACGCCCAGGAGTGGAGCGGTCGCCTGCTGACCTACCGGGGCTGGCCGGACGATTTCCTGACCGATCCGCGCTACGCGCTGCCGCGTCCGGACCCGCGCGACCCGGCTAAGACCGTGGTTGGCCATCCCATTTTCGGCCAGATTCCCGACTGGCGCGTGCCCATGGTGCCAATCCAGCACCCGAAGCTTGTCTACAAAGACCAGAACCCGCTGCTGAACAAGCAGTACCGTAACAGCATCATCCGGGCGCTGACCATGGCCCGCGAGGGCGTGGAGGAGCCGAACTATCTGCGGCCCTGGTACCGGTTCACAGACGATCCGGCGGTGGTGGAGGCCGGGCTGGACGAAATCCTGAAGCACCCCGGGATGCTGGTCTGTTACGACACGGAAACCACCGGGTTGCGCCCCTGGGAGACGGTGTGGCGCAAGATCAATGTGCCTGACTTCGCCCTGGGCGCGGTCCCGGAAAGTCGCAAGATGGTGCTGGAGCGGGGCAACGCCCGGATCGTCAGCATGATGTTCCGCTGGCTTGACCCGGAGACCAGCGAGCCGCGCTCCCTGGGCTTTCCCTGGGACACCGACCGGTGGGAAATGCACAAGCACATGGACCGGCTGCGCAAGCCCCTCTGGAAGGTGCTGACCCAGTCCACGTTGATCGGCCACAACATCACGTTCGACATGCTGTTCAGCTGGGCCACGCTGAACCCTGAGTACACTTCCGGCGCGAAGAGCGGCTACGGTAATCGAAAAATCAACATGGAGCGGGACCGGGTGATGCGGGCGCTGGCCGACGCCTGTCGTTACGACACCTGGCACATGGCGTTCGCCCACAAGCAGGAGCGCGGCAGCCTGGGCCTGGAGGTGCTGGCCTACAAGGAGGTGCCGGACCTGGCGGGCTACGAGGAGGACATGACCTTGATGATTGATCTGCACGGCGAGGACATGAATCCCGCTGACGGTCAAGGCGGCCACTACTTGAACTGCCCGAAGGATAAGACGGATAGCCACCTGGTGCCCTACATAATGGGTGACGTGGAAGTGGCCTACCGGGCGTACGAGCGGCTGAAAGAGAAGCTGGAGATTTCGCAGCGGTACGAGATTCCCATCGCGGACCCCGAGGCGCTGGGCCGCTTCCGCTATTACCAGCCGCAGGATCGCAACTGGGTCTACGAAAACATCATGAGTCCGGCGGCCCGGGTGCTGATGAAGATGATGGCCCGGGGGCTGTACATTGACCAGGAGGCCCTGGCGGAGTTCAGCAACATCATGCCCAAGCAGATCGCCGAAGAGCGGGAAAACCTGGCGAAGATCAGCGAGGCCATCCGCACCTACTGCTCGGACAAGCGCAACGACGATCCCAGCTGGAACCTGGACCTGGAAAACAAGACCCAGCTCAAGGAGCTGCTGTTCGACCGCCTGCGCCTGCCGGTGCTGCGCCTGACCAAGCAGGGCCGCCTTTATTACGCGACGACGTACGGCACGGACAACGTAGACGCCATCAAGCAGCGCATGTTCAACTCGCACGCGCTGTCCACGGTGTCGCCCAGCGAGCGGGACCACTACGTCAACCAGGCGCTGGTGCCCTACGCCGCCGTAGACAAATTTACGCTCAACAAACTGACCGTGCAGTTTGAGCACCTGCGTCCCCTGCGCAACTACCGCAAGCTGTTCAAGCTGTACTCCACCTACATCCGCCCGCTGCAAAACATCAAGACCGAGGTGGACAAGAAGGCGCGCAAGGCCGACGCCCACCTGTGTTTCGACGGCTGCATTCACGCCAGCTTCCTGATGACCGGCACGCGGGGTGGCCGCCTGTCGTGCAAGGACCCCAACCTGCAACAGCTGCCCCGGGACGGTGTGGTCAAGGCGCTGTTCACTTCCCGGTTTGGCGCGCGCGGGTGCGTGTTCAACGCGGACTTGTCCCAGATCGAACTGCGGCTGCTGGCCGCCATCTCCGGCGACCCGACAATGGTCAAGGCGTACCACGACAACGTCGATTTGCACACGCTGACAGCCAGCCGCATTTTTGAAATGCAGTACGACGAATTCTCCAAGGAGCACATGAAAAAGCTCCAGGATTCGGGCAAGGACGACATCGCCAAGGAGTTGGACACCAAGCGGAATATCGCCAAGACCTGCAACTTTCTCACCGGTTACGGCGGCGGCGCGTTCGGCCTGCAAAATGTGCTGGCCATGAAAGACATCGACAAGCCGCTGGAAGAGTGCGAGCAAATCATTGAACTGTTTTTCGACAGCTACCCGTCGGTGCGCCGTCTGCTCAGCAACTACAAGAGCTTCATCGAGAAGGAAGCCCTGGCCGTTTCTATGTTTGGCCGGGTGCGCCTGTTCGACGAGATTCGGGGCGAGGATCGCGAGGCCCGCAGCAAGGCCCTGCGCGCCGGATGCAACCACCTGATTCAGTCTACGGCCTCGGACATGATGCTCACCGCCTTGTTCTGCATCGAGCAGCTGATGCGGGACGCCGGGCTGGAGTCGCTCCTGGTTTCCACGGTCCACGACTCCCTACTGATCGACACGGTGCGGGCAGAGCTGCCCCAGGTTTACCAGATCGTGACGGACGTGCTGAACAACTTCCCGACCGTTTTCGACCAGCTGTTTGGCTCGGAGTTCGACCAGTCGTGGATGATCCTGCCCTTCACCGGGGATGCGGAAATCGGCATCGACTACCTCAAGATGAAAAAGGTCCAGGGCGATAATCCGGATTGGGACAAGCTGCTGTCTCCGGCGGCGCATTGAGGCTGTACTTATTGAAGCATGAGAGCACGTGAACTATTTGAACGCCTTGGTCCAACCGAAGCCCCGCCCGCGCCGGTAAAAGCGCCGCCCAAAACGGCTCCCGGACCTGGCACGTCGCCCGGCACCGCGCCTGGGCGTCCCCAGCGTTTCCCTAACCCGTTTATCCGCCCTGGCAAGCCGGGCGTGCATCCGGGTCCGTTGCCGCGCCCCAAAGCGTGTGAACCGTGCGCGCCATGCCGCGCGTCGCGAGCCAAAGCAATGATTCAAGGACGGCAATGAAAAAGTCGCTGGCCAAGCTCGTTCTTACCGAGATGGCGATGGATTTGAACAACGCGCCGGACTTTATTGATCCGGCGAAGAAGCAGAAAATTGGACGGCGCGCCGATCCGCACAGCCAGAACGCGGCGTGGCCGCAGCAGAAACCGGCCCGGCGTCCCGGCGCGCCCTACCGGCCCGAGGAACCGGCCCAGCGCGTCGACCCCACCCAGAATTACGGAGAGCTGGTGGCGTCGCACGTGTACCCGGGCATCATGCAGAAAGTGCAGCAGTATACCGGTCGCGATCCCCGCCGCACCCACCCGATGCAGCTGGCGGGTGAGATGCAGCAGGCCATTATGCAAGCCATGCGTATCGAAGCGCCGCATCGTCGACAGCTGGAGCAGGCCGCCGTTCGTGTGGTGCTTGGCTTGCCCGAATTCCGGGACGTGGCCGCCGCCCTTGAAAGCGGTGCGCTGCGCATTGAAGCCAGGCTGGTTGATCCGCCTGAGATGCGCAACGTGGGCCGCCGGGATGAACCGGAAGGTGAAGAGCCGGAAGAGAACGAGCGCGGCCAGGGAGCGCTGGGGCGAATGCAGGTAGACCCGCAGGAGCCGGACGAGGAAAAGGCCCAGGAGATGGGCTTGCAGGTCCCGGAAATTCGCCAGGAGCTGGACGTGGAGTCCGGCAAGCGCCAGTTCATCAACATGATGATCCAGGGCGCGGCGATCAATAAAAACTACGCGTACCACGAGATTGCCGACGAGCTGCGCGCCATTGATCCACAGATTTTGAACACCTACGGCAAGGCCGTGTCCATCGGCGAGTTGATGTACTGGGCCATGCCGGAGCCGACCTTGAACCAGATGATGGGTTCCGGCGAGGGCGCGGGCGGGATGGAGGAAATTGAGCAAGACCCTGGCGACGGAGCCTGGGTGGTCAAGGCGTACGCCATCTGCTTCCCGATTCTGATCCAGGAGATCGTGAAGGGCCTATACGAGTTTCTGGCCCACAACGAGGACGACCCGAACGAAACCCGGGAGTACGCCTACAACAAATCTGACACCTTGGGCAACGAGCAGTGGGACATCATGCAAGGTCCCGGCGTCTGGCGGCACCTGAATCACATCGTCAACCAGGCCGACGGCAGCGAGTTCATGACGCGCATTTTCCGGCACCTGGTTACCTTGCCCTCCGGCGAGTTCAACCAGCGCATGCAGGAAATTTTGAGCGAAAGCCCCGAGGGTCGTCAGTACATCGCGGAGCTGGTGCGCGCCATGCGCGACGAGCAAGCCGGTCAGCAACAGGAAAGCCTGGCGCGGCGGCTCATTCGGCCCCGCCGTTAGGCAGGTACGTCTTCGTCCGGCAGCGCGGACATTCGTAGACGACCAGGGAAACCTGGTCCGTGGCCAGGGCGCTGACGGGATCAGCCCGCAGTGGCTGGGCGCACCCGGCGCAAAACGGGCCGACTTCCGGTCGGCTGACCGACCCTCTTCCCAGCATCACCACCACCAGTGCAAGCATGGCCAGCAGCAGCGTGGGTATCAGCAGGCAGATCGCGGCCAGCAGCGCGTAGTGTTCGATTTGTTGTTCGAGCATAAAATTTAATGTTTACTTTGGGGCGGAGCTGCGCTATGCTGCGCCGCTAGATTGAGAACTGAAAAGTGATGATGGCTGCAATTAAGTCCTTTAGTTCTTAAGCTTTAATTGAAAATTGTGTTGCCTTGTTTTTGTAAACGTATACATTTAACCGTACCGATGCCAACAACCTATGGATGCTAATCTACGCGTGCGCCAGCTGCGCGAACTATTGCACTCAGCCAGTTACGCCTACTATGTTCGGGCCGATTCCGCCTTCACGGATGCCGACTACGACCGCCTGTATCAGGAGCTGGTCGCCCTCGAAACACGTTACCCGGAATTGATCGACCCAGATTCCCCGACCCAGCGGATCGGCGCGCCGGTGACGGACGCGGCCCCGGTCCGGCATTCCGTGCGCATGCTCTCCCTGGAGAACACGTTCACTGCCGCCGAGCTGCTGGCGTACCTCGGCACCGGCACCACCGTCTGCTTGGAACCAAAGATTGATGGTTGTTCGTTGAAGCTGTTTTACCGCAAGGGCCGGTTCGTCCAGGCGATCACCCGGGGCGACGGCAACGAGGGCGAGGACGTTACCACGGCAGCCAAGACCATCAAGACGATACCGCTGCGGTTGACGGAGCCGTTGGACCTGACGGTGGTCGGAGAAGTCTACATGCGCTACACGGTGTTCAACGAGTTGAATGCCCAGCTGGAAGCCCAGGGCGAGCCGCTGTTCGCCAACCCCCGTAACGCCGCCACCGGCTCGCTCAAGTTGAAGCAACCCAAGGAGGTGGCCGCGCGTAAACTAAGCTTCGTGGCCTACGGGCTGATCACCGAATTGACCGGCGTGACCAGCCAGACGCTGGTCACCGACAAACTGGCGCTGCTAGGTTTCCAGAACGTGCGGTGGCTGCCCAAGACCGGCACCGACCTGTGCGTGTCGAGTCGCCTTACGTTCACCACGGTGGAGGCCCTGGAGAGACAAATCGCGGCGGCAGATGACGCCCGCAAATTCCTGGACCTGCCTACCGACGGCCTGGTGTTCAAGGTGGACAGCCTGGTCAAGCAGCGTGAACTGGGCGAGGGCACGAAGTACCCCAAGTACGCCTGCTGTTTCAAGTTCCCGCCGGAGCGTAAAGCCACCGAGCTGCTGGAGATCACGCTACAGGTGGGCCGCAGCGGCAAGATCACGCCGGTGGCGGAACTCAAGCCGGTGTACTTGAGCGGCACCATCGTGCGCCGGGCTTCCTTGTGCAACGCCGACGAGATCGCGCGTCTGGGCCTTGGCATTGGCGACGACGTGCTGGTGGAAAAGTCAGCGGAGATCATTCCCAAGGTGATGGGCGTGGCCAAAAAGAAAGTGCCGGGCGTCTATCACCTGCCCATGTCCTGCCCGTGCTGCAAGGCCAAACTGTATCGGCCTAAAGACTACGTTGACTGGTACTGCCCCAACCAGGACTGCGCTGACCAGGTGCTGGCCAGGCTGAAGCACGCGTGCGGCAAGTCCGCCCTGGACATCGACGGCTGCGGCGAGGCTTTGATCATGGAGCTGATGCGCCATGGTGTGCGCAGCCTGTACGATCTGCTGACAGTGGAGCACCTGGACTACCTCAAGCCAGCGGCCCGCCAGAAGTTGATTACAGGCCGGGAGAAGGCCAAGCAGGCTCCGTACTGGCGCAAGCTACACGCCCTGGGCGTGGATGGCCTGGGCGTCAATTACTGCCAGGACATTGCGGCCCGCTGGTCGTGCCTGGGCGAGGCCGTGGAGACCGCGTACTGGACTCCGGACGACTTGGCGATGCGCAACGCGGAAGGTGCAGACACGACTACCCTGCAAGCCTTGATCGGGGAGTCTTGTACCCGCGAGCTGGTTAACTGGCTGGAGCAGCATTTCGCTGAAGTGGAGCAGCTCTCCGCCATTGGATTTGAAATGCGGCGCGTCGGCGGGAGTGCCGGGGTGCTGTCAGGCAAAGTTTTCTGTATCACCGGCGCACACTCGGTTCCTCGGGAAAAACTCCAGGACCTGATTGTCGCTGCCGGTGGCACAGTAAAGGGAAGCGTGACCAAGGCCGTGACCTACCTAGTGGCCGGGTCAGACGCAGGAGCAACTAAAACCGAGGCTGCCCGTAAACGCGGCGTCAACGTCATCGACGAAGATCAGCTCTACGAGATGATGGGTGAAGCGCGGGTGGCCGCAACCACAGAATAGACATGAAGACATCATTACGTACCTCAAAATGTCGCCAGTGCGACAAAACATTCACCAAGGAAACTGAGCTGAGCGCCGAGCAGGCGCTCCGGATGCACACCCTGCGGGCGCATCCAGCGCTCACGAAAACACGCAACGGCTACGGCACGGGCTACGACCCGGCAGTGCTGCTGGGACGGCGCAAGCGCAAGCGCGTGCGCATTACCCCGGAACAGCGCCAGGCGGCCCTGGCGTTTATCGTCAAGCACCACGAGGAGTATCCGACCCAGGCTGCCTGCGTGGAGGCCGCGTTCGACGCCACCGGCATCGAGGCGCTGGCTTCCAACAGCACGTCCAGCAAGTTTTACAATGAGGCCAAAGCCCTGGACTCCAAGCCGGAAAAACCGGCCAAGCCCGAAGCGCCCGCACCCATCACCCTGAAAATGGCTTTCTGTCCGGACTGCGGCTGTGACTTGCGCGCCGCGATGTTCGGGCGCGAAATTGGCACCTTGATCCTGCAAGGCCATGATGTCCGTGTAGACGGAAGAAAGGTGACCTATGTCAAGGAGTAGCAAAAACGGCGTCAAGACGCACCGGCACTGGCTGGTCTTTTCGGCGGACAGTCAGGAAACGCAGGTGGCCGTCTGGGCGCAGTGCGGCCTGTCCACGCGCGCGATTGCCAGCAAGGCCAACATCACGGTGGCCCAGGCGCAGTACCGCATCTCCAAGGCGCAGCGGGCCGTGGGCGCGAAGTTCCGGGCGGACTACCGCAACGGCTCAGAGCTAGCCTACGCGGCTGCCGATTTCCTGGCCCCGCGTCTGCGGAAGGTGATCATGGACACGGTGGCACCTAAGTTCATGCCGCTGGCCGCCGAGGGCGTACTTAAGAAGTGACGAGCAGGGCTAAGCGGCTAATCCAAGATTCCGATGACATTGACCTTGAGCTGGCGCAAAGCCAGCTCAAGGACTTGGCCCGCCTGGTGATCGTCAGCGAGCGCCATCCCTGGGCGAGCCATTCAGAACGACTGTACTGGTCCAACGAGTACGGCTGGGTGGACAACCTGGAGTCAGCTGACCGGTTTTTGCCCAACGAACTTACTTCGATGCCGCACGAGGCCACCGGACTGTTGAATCCCTACACCGGCGAGCTAAGCTGGTTTCAAGAATGAAAACCATCTGTTCCATCGACGGCGGCGGCATGCGGGGCTACGTGCCGTGCTCGGTACTGGCCGACCTGGAATTGCAAACCGGCAAAGCCTGCACCGAAATCTTCGACATGTTCGCAGGCACGTCCATCGGCGGCATCCTGGCCTGCCTGCTGGCCAGCGGTAAAACGGCGCACACCGCGATGGGATTTTTCACGTACGACGGCCCGATCATTTTTGGGCGTCGGCAGTTTTTGGGCTGGAGGGGAATCTTGCGCCCGCGCTATTCCGGAGCCGTCATTGAACGGCAGCTGCGCGCCCGTCTGGGCGAGGTAACCCTGTCCCAGTGTAAGAAAAGCCTGCTGGTGCCTGCCTTCGACATGAACGCGTATGCGCCGTATTTTTTTAAGTCGCCCGCCAATCAGCACGAAGACTACAAGCTCTGGCAGGTGAGCCGGGCCAGTAGCGCCGCCCAGTCGTACTTCCCGGCCTACGAAATCGGCAACCGGGTGTTCTGGGACGGCGGCAATGTCGCCAATAATCCGACGCTGTGCGCCGTGGCGGAAGCGGTCAGGCTGTGGCCTGGCGAGCCGCTGCGCATTTTATCCCTGTCCTGCGGCGAGAGCAGCAGTTGCTACGCGGCCAAGCGCCTGGTGAGCGCCAACATTTTCAAGGTGGCCGTGGAGACCTTCAACCTCACGTTCGCCGCCAATGACGAGCTGCCGGACTACATTCTGCGCCAGGTGCTGCCGGGAGGCTACTTTCGGGTAGCGCCGACGGACACGACGGACATTGCGCTGGATGGCGTGGCCGCTGAGGACCTGCGGCGACTGTACACGGCGGCCACCCGGTGTCAGCTGGATTCTCAGGAAACCCTGAAGGCGTTCATCAACTACCGTGATTGACGACGACAACCAGGACGTCTTCTACAACGAAGGCTTCTATCACTGACGTGGTTTGGGGAAGGGCGCGTCGTCCTTGCGCGTCGGGGCTTCGGGTTTGAGTTCACGGTCGGAGTCCATGTGGCACTCGTCCAAAGCCCGGGTCAGCGCGACCGTCAGGTAGTACGTGGCGCGCGTGCTCGGCTCAAAGAAAACATTGGGCCGGTCAGGGTGGGGTTCCCAGCCGCGCTGTTGCAGCCACTTGGCTTGTTGCTCTTTTGGCAGTTTAAGGATGTCCATGCGGTATAGAACTGCTTACGCGTCCATGACGACCTCGCCGGTAACCACCGTGTCCAGGCAACCTTCCGGGTAAATGAACGCCACCAGCGCCCCGCTGCTCAGCGCCCGGCCCAGCGCCCGGCTGGTCTTGACCTCGCCGGAAGGCTGGCACATCCAGCGCACCTGGCGGCTGCGCACGTTTAAGCCGCTGTCCTTCGTTTCCTTGATTTTGTTCCAAAAGGCGGTGACATGCGCGAGGTCTTCCGGCAGCCAGATGTCGGACCACTTGCCCGCTTTGATCTGCTCCATAGTCAAGCCGTGCCAGTGCGTATACGCCCGGTTGACGAAAATGATGACTTCGGCGTCGGCGTCCCGGATGACTACCGGGACCGGGCAGGCTTGCAGGGCGTCCTCCATGTCGTTGAGCCGCTGCCGATACGTCTCCAGCTTCGTAGCGATACGCTCGGCCAGGGTTGTGGGATCACGCAGCACAGGCATTGGTTTTGGCTAAGGGATAGCGCCAACGCGGCGTGGACCGTGCCGGTCAGCCGGGTGAGCGGGGCCAGGGACGGTCAAGGTTGAGGTTCTTAAGCGCATAGCCGTAAAATCACTTGAACCCTCCGCCGTATCCCGCACAATTCGTAATCTCACTGGCCGCCAACGCCCGGTTGTAGAACCGCAACTCCTCCATTGTGCCGACCCAGGTCCGAGGGTAGCTGACATTGATAAAGATTTGCGGGTCAGACCCCACGTACCAAGGAGTGCCTGCGTCATAAACCATTGAAGCCGCGTTGGTCACAATCCCCTGAAGTGACCCGTTAACGTATAGCCTGAACGCAGTTCCGTCGTAGGTGTACGCCACGTTGTAGGCAGCTCCAGGTGGAAACAAGTTAGAAGAGGTAATGCCCGCCCCGGTCCCGGTGTTGGCGATAAACCGGTTGTCCGGGCTTTGTTTCCAGCTCACGCCGTAGCTATGGCTGCCGCCCTCGTCGTAAAGATGGCCAAAAAGAACCATGCCGCCACCGTCATTTTGCGGGGGAGGTCCCACGGGATAGCACCACGCCATCCAAGTGAAGTTTGTGGTGTCCAGGCTTGCAGAGTTGGTGAGGAAAATAAATCCGGTAGAGGCCACGCTGTACGTAACTGCGCCGTTGAACAGGCCGTTGGTGAAGGTGATAGCGTTCGTAGCCGTTGTCTGGTTGGTGCCCACCAGGTCGTATACGTTGGTGTTCAACTGATAGTAGCTTACCAATCCGTTAGTCGGATAAATTCCATCGTTGGGAGAGTAGTAGCGAACTCTTTTTTGTGTCGCTAGCAGGTCTCGTTCAATCATTGAAGGCAGCTGGGTGGCGCTGGACGCTACATTTGTCGGATAGTCCCGAATAAGGAGAACCGGCGTGGGAACGGCATTTGACCACTGCGGCTGTTGCACTATCATGCTGCCATAAATAGCGTTGGTAACGTACGGAGGTGGGACGTTTGAGACGCTGAGAGTGCCCCAGTTGGTCTTTGAAATGTAGTAGCTATAGTTGTAGTTGAACCACATGTACTGCTGCGCAAATCCGGTCCACAACTGCGTGCTGGCATGTCCGTACATATCCATTGCGGTCCACCCTGAATCGTAGTAGGTGGAACTGGATTGAGGAATTTCAAGCTCGTACCAAGTATAACCAATGTTATCTGAATTAAACGTATAGCGATAAGTTATCTCGATGCCGAAAGGGTACGGATTGGTTATGGTGTAGTACCAACTCGCGTACTGCCCGTAAGCTATGCCAGCCCACACGCAAATCAGACTTAGAAGTAGGGATAGCTTTCTCATTGCAGTTGGTAAACCTTGGCGGCGGTTGTCAGGTAGGCAACCTTGTCAAACACGAACACACTCCAGTTCGTGCTGGTATACGAGAAGGCAGCTACGGAAAAAAGATTGGTGTTGAGGTTCGCCGTGTTCCACGTCAACGTATAGCTGCCGGGCCAAATTTCAAGCCGCACAAAAGCGCCATTGCCGTTCCACCCCGCCCCACCGACGTTAGTCCAGGTGAGCGTGGTGTTGTTGGTCAAAATGACTGCCTGATAATTTCCATTCGCCGGATCAATTATCATATTGGTGTTTGGGCTGACTTGGTATGGGCTATAAAATGCGCTCTGGGTTGTGTTGGTGACTGTCCCGCCGCTTGTCTGCGGTACCCATGCGCGGTCGAGGCCGGTGGTGTCGGTCGCCGACAGGACGTAACCGGCGGCAGGGGTGTTGGTCGCCAGCGCCATGTTGTTCGAGGTTCCCGTCAGCGAGGACGCCGGTACGTTTGTCAGACCCGCACCGTTGCCCTGGAAGTAGCCGTTGACGTACGTGCCGTTGGTCTGGGTGGTGTTGTTAAGCCCGGACATGCCCACCAGGCTCGGCAGGTTGTAGGTCCAGGTCCACGCCGCCAGACTGGCTGCCGAAATTTGCTTGTTCGTGGTGCTGGTGCCGAACAAAAACGTGTCCGAGTTGGCCGGGACGCCCACCGGATAGTTCGTCCAGTTGATCGCGGAGACGGGCGCGGCGGGGAGCAGCGCCAACAGCGCCAACAGCCGACCGGTGCCTACAAGATATGCCGTATTTTTCATTTTCATTTTCATGGTAAATTGTTTAGCCGCCCACGCCGGAGACAGGGTCACCCCCAACGCCGGAGATGGCGTCGCCGCCCACGCCCATGAGCGTGCCGCTGCCGCCACTGCCACCGCCGCCGCCACTGCTGCCGTCGGTTGCCTTTACCACGTAATGCACCGGCTGCCCGATTTTATCGCTGGTCACGGCGCTGCCGGTGGTGACGGTTTCGACGGGAATCACAGTGACCGGCTGGTCCGCCTTGGCGGAGGTGGTGACGGGCACCGGGCTGCCGGAGCTGGCCGGGATGATAAACACCGGCATGCGCACCTGGGTCGAGGTGGGCGGAGTGTCTACAAACGTCGGGGTGTTGCTGTAGTCGGCTTTGGTCTTGTCCGGAATGTACGTTACAGGCTGGTCCGCCCTGGAGCTGGTGATGTCAGTCGCCTCCACGGTCAGACAAAGGTCTGTGATCGCGGTGACGTTCATTCCTACCTGGCTCGATGCGGGTGCTGCCATGCCCTAAATACGCGTAGCCATGACCCCCCAGCGCCCGTATTCGTCGACCAGGTCAGGGCGGTCGGTCAAACTCCAGCCTTTCGTCCGCGCGTGCCAGTAAACGGCTCCGCGCACCTGTGCGCCGCGCTCTCGGTGGTCCACGTCGTCCAGGTAGATCAGGTGGCGGGTGTGCTCCAGCACCTGGGGCAGGAACTCGATGCGCTGGTCAAAGTTGCCGTAATCGTAAAAGGTGGCGTCCACCGGCTGGTCAAAATAGCCCGTAACGTAGGAATCCAGGGCCAGCTCGGGAGCCTGGAACTTGTCGGCCAGCCGGGCGCAAGTCTCCTTGACCAGCGCCATGTAGGCTGGATCGGAGTCGCAGGTGGTGACGTGGGGCGGAAACCACAGGCGCAGCAGGGCCGAGGAAACGCCCGAGCCAGCGTCCAGGATGCGTCCGCTTGGCCGGGCCAGGACGGCGGCTTTGAAGCCCAGGAGCGCCTCCAGGCTGGCGGCAAATCCGTTGGGCCTGCCTGTGACCTCAAACTGCTCGTTGGGTCCGGAGACCTCGCGAAAGGTCTTGAAAAACTCGGTGTAGACTTCGGCGGCGTTTAACATGCCCGTTAGAACTGAAAACCCAGCTGGGCCGCCAGGTAGTCCGGGTCCCAGAATTCCTGCTGCGGGCTGGACCTGATCCAGTGCAGTTTTTTCCAGGTTATCCACAAGACCGCCTGCATCTGGCAGGGCAGCAACTTTCGCTCGGCGGCCACCTGGCGCACCCCTTCGGCCACCCGGTCGTAGTCCCGGGTCACGCCGCGCAGGCCCACCAGGTTGGCCCGCGTGCCGCGCCAGCAGTTGACCATGTGGCCGTCGATGGTGACGGGCAACGGATCGGTCGGGTCGTTGACATTCAGAAAGAAATTACGGGTCTTTTTGGCGACGATCAGGTCGAGCGGCTCGGCTCCCTGGGCGATGGTCCAGGCTTTGCGCTTGTTGTTGTTGCCATACGTATGCACGGTAAACTGTTCCGCCGTCAGCCCGGCGGCCACGCTTCGCAGCAGGGTGTCCGTGTCCCGCAGGTTGCCGTGGTAGTTGTTGTTGGGCGAAAGCGCGGCGAAAACCGCCGCGCCGGTGCGGGGGCTGAAGCCGTGCTTGCGGGCAATCTGCGCCGTCAGCCGCTGGTATTTAGGGTAGGCACCCGCCGCCTCCTGGATCAAAGGCTCCGGGGCGAGGGCGGCTATTTTTCTGAGGTTGTCTACGCTCATGCGGGCTAGAACTCAATTTCAGAGTAAATTTTAAGGTTGACGGACGTTTTAAGTCGGTTTACGGTTTAACTATATGAAAAAGCAGCTTACACTCGCCGAGCAGCGCCAGCTCGCCCAGGCCAAGCAGGCGCGCACCCTGGACGAGGCCATCGAGGCGACGCCCAAATCCGCCTTGGAACAGCTCACTGAAATTGACCCGGCGCACCCGGAAGAGGGCGTGGCGGGCGACCTGTTTGACTCGCCGCTGTTTGCCGGTAATTAAGTCAATGACTGCCGATAAAATCGTCACCTGCCTGCTGGAAGACAACTGGAAGGGCAAGCGATCTGCGCCCCAGCCTGCGCCCCAGCCTGCGCCCCGGAGCAGCGTGGTGGCCAACAAGCACGCCAAGCGCAACCACAAGTTCGACAAGCTGTGCTGCGCGCTGCCGGGTGAAATTCAGAACCTGGCGCGAGAAGTCTACAACGCGTGGCGCACGACTCCTTTCGCCCCGGAGCTGGAGTTCAAAAAGCTACAGCGCAACGACGCCTTCTGGTCCATTCGGATCGGGCGAGCCTACCGCGCGATCTGCTATAATGCCGACACCATGTGGATTTGGTGCTGGATCGGCACCCACGAGGAATACAACAAGGTGCTCAACCAGGTGGCCAGCTGGAAGCCACCGATGCTGCCGTGATGTTCCGCGTGGAACACTGCCCGTGAAGACGAGCGCCGACATCGTCAGCTGGCTGCTGGAGGAGCGGACCAACACCCTGGTCAGCGTGGTGCTGGACGACCGCAGCCAGCGCGAGCTGCTCCGCCGGGTCCCGGCGCGCCACGAAAATGTATACGTCCACCACATGACGGTCGCGTTCAAGCCGGACGCGGACGTGTTCGAGCGGGAATACCTGCCCCGGCACGGCCAGCCGGTGGCGCTGACGGTCACCGGCTATGCCCTGGACAGCCAGGCGCAGGCGGTGGCGGTGGACGCATACAGTGAGAACCCGCACCCGCACATCACTATTTCCGTGGCGGACGGGGTGCTGCCGGTGTACAGCAACGAGCTGCTGGCCCGGGGCGGCTTGAAGCGCCTGCCGAGATTTACACTGACCGGAAAGTTTACCGTGGAACCGTTGAGCTAGACGCGGTTGATAACCCAGCTGCTGTACCAGCCGTGGCCGCTTAGGCGCGTAAGGTTAATGTAGGTGTTGCCGCAGGCGTAAGAAATGATGATTCCCTCCATCCAGGCATGCTGGTTGTCCAGCGAAGTGATCTTAAGCTTGTCGCCAACCACGTAGGCGGACAGCTTTGATCCCACCGGCGGTGTCATCGCAAAACCAATGATTCCCATGGCGTACTGGATGCTCATTCCGGTATCGCTGTAGGCGGCATAGGTTTTGCCGCAGTAGCCGTAGCCCATCGGCAGCGGCGTGCTTTCCGGCTCGACGCCAGGCGGGAGGGCCGCGCTTTCAGCGACGGTGCCAGGCTGGAACGGGGCGCTCTTCCGACCGTTCCAGTTGATGCCCATGCTGGCGTCCGCGCTCTCCAGGTGGAAGGCGCGAACCGTCGGCAGCAGGATGCGCTTGTGGCGCGGCCAGTGGAGCGCGAACTGCACGTCCATGTTCTCCGCGCTGCCCTCTGTGTCCGGATACCGCAGGTTGTACTGGTGCATGTAGCTGGAATTCCACAGCTGGAAAAAGCCGATGGGCGTATACCCGAACTGCTTGTGGACGACGTTGGCCCCGATGGGCAGGTGGTCCGGGCTGGTGATCAGATAATTGTAGCCGAACTGGGGCGTCTCATGCAGGTCCTTGCGCAGTCTCTGCCAGGTGGCCCAGCCTCTCACGTTGGCGCGCTCGCAGCCGTAGATGCAGTCCGGTTGCAACCCCGATTTGTCGATCATGTTCCGGAACGTAACCGGCAGCACGATGTCGGCGTCCATCTGGATGATCCAGCCGCGCTGGCGCAGCCGGGCGATGCCGACGTTGATGGCGGCTCCCTTGTTTAGGGTGTCGCCTTTTTCGGTGAAAGCATCGGAGACCACGCACTCGACCGACCACTTGGCGCAGACGCTTCGTGTGTGCTCGTCGGCGTGGGGCGTGACCACGACCACCCGGTCCAGGTGGGCCAGGTTGTAGGGCAGCGTTTCCTGGAGGAAATCGCCATAGTTGGCGCAAACAATGACCGCTTCGAGCCGGTTATCGTACTTCTTGGTAGTGTCGACGTATGACATATTTATGGATAGAACAGGATCAGGGCCGCAACATTGTTTGTATTTTAATGTTGACGGCGGTACCGGTCATTGTATACATTAGGGCCATGAAAAACAAGAACGAGCGGATCAACGGCAACCTGGAGCGCCAAGCGGGGCGCTGGGTGGTGCGCAGCGGCTACGGTACCTTTCCACTGGTGCCGGGGTTGCAGAACAAACCGGAGACGGAGGGCGAGGTGGAGGCCACCGTGCGCCTGGGCGAGGTGGTCGACTACCATTTTTGCCTGGAGCTGAAGGCGTAATTATGAGCATGGACAATTCAAAGGCCGAGCAGGTCGTCACGAAGATGCTGGAGAACGAGCCGCTAAACCCGGATCGCTACCACAAGTTAGACCGGGCGCGCAAGTCGTTTACCGATCTGCGGAACCTGCGCCGCAAGGCCCTGGAGATCGACCAGCAGCTGGGCCAGTGCATCGACCTGGAGCGCATGCTGGCCTACCACGGACTGGAACGGTCGGACGTGGCCCGGTATATCCCGGGTGAGGCGGTCGGATCGACGGACAACTACCGGATGAAAGTTGCCGCGCGGATTTGCAACCACGAGGGCTGGTGCCGGTTATCCGCTCGGCGGATTGTGCCAGCGGACTGGGGCGACACCTGCCCTGAATGTCAGAATCCAATCGTCGACGGCGAAGTGCCGGTGGTGGGTAGCGACTTGCGCAAGACATACGCCCGCCACCTTGTTGGCGTCGAGCTGAAGGACGGGCGTAAGGTTTTCTTCAAGGAGATGATCCTGCCGAAGCACCAGTACTGATATGGCCGCCAGCAAGCCAGTTCAGCAGGTGGTCAATGGCGGCGCTCCGCGCTTGACCTGGGTTTTTGAGGACGGTACGCACGACCCGTTTTACGCGGTCTACGTGGACGGCAAGCTGGTGGCGACGAATCCGCGCAGCGACCTCAACCACGTGCTGGACGCTTTGGGCGTGCCCCAGGAAACTGTTTACGTGCCCAGGGGTTTTTCAGGTGACTTTCCACAGCTTTTGACGGCGCTAAAGACCTACACCAAATGAGCCGAGCCAGGCAGCTGATCCAGGAGATGGACGTAGACGATCCGTCGCAGTACCTTAACCGGGCATACTCCGCGCGTCTGCTGTACTGCTACAGTTGCAATAGCGACTTGCGCCAGCCGGGAGCGGTTAACCGCACCTATCGCTGGGCCTGGAAAAGCAGCCCTAAGACTGTGGGCGGTCACTACGACTTTTTTACAGGTCAGTTCGTGCCGGACCAGGAAGTCGAGCTGCCTGTGCCGGGTCGGTACTGCCAAGACAACAGCGACAAATGCTCAGGTTGTGGCGACACCCTGGACGTACCGGCGCGTCAGTCTTAGCGTTCTTCGTGCCTGCTGGCTGGGTAGAGCGCGCAAGTAAACTTCCCCTAAGTGGTCACGCCTGGGGATGAAGGCAAATCGTGAATTCTCCTTCCTTGCGCGTTCTACCCGGCCCGCAGGCTACTCCAGCCTGCGTTCCAGCCGGTTCCCGTTAATCTCCAGGTCGTTGAAGTTCGCCCGTGCGATCTCCACGGCGGCCTTGGCCGCCTGCATGAAGTTCAAATGCTGGGCGTAGGTGAACAGCGCGCGGCGGTTCTGGTCGTAGACGTTTACGGAATGCCTGCGGGCGTACTCGCTGGCGCTGCCGGTCTCGATGTTGACCAAGACCAGCCCGAAGTTGGGCGTGTCCACGTACCGGTACCAGGCTCCGTCGCTGGGATCGGCCAGGTCCGGGTTGTAGGGGATGTCCTCGTCCGCCATGAACGTGGAGTCGTACTGAAAACCCGCCTTTCGCAGCAGCTCGGTGGCCTGCTGCTTGGGCGACGGCATGCGCCGTAGAAACTGCTCGGGATCGTCTAAGCGGTTTTCCGAGCCATCTTCCAGTAATCGACGGACAAGGACGGCGGCGTTCACGGAACGGCGGACGGCGTGATCGCGTGGACCATCCAGAAGTCGCTGGCTAGGTCCGGGTTTAGCACGTACTCCCAGGGAATCTGAAAGAAGCCGTTCTGGCCCCAATCCGCGCCCCAGCTGTTCATGATCAGCACATTGACGGGATCGTAGCCGACAATGAGCACCGCGTGGCCGCCCACCGCCTGCTCGTCCGGCCCAGGCATGGCCACGATGCCGCTGGCGGCCACCGCGTCGGACTCGAAGGAGTCGTACAGCGTCAGCCCGACCGTGACCGGGAAACCGTCGGACAGGCAGCCTTTGATGGCGTCCGCCGTCTGGTTCACGCTGCGGTAGACCTTGGCCTCGTGGCGCTGGGCGTCGGTATAGCAAATCTGCGGCGGCGTCACGCTGAACAGTTCCGGATGGTACGGCCACAGGTTCTCCAGGCACACACCCTGATTGACGATGGTCTTGATGCCGGTGCGCAGAGACGCGCCCGCGTCCTCGCCAACGGTTCCCTCCACCTTGCGCTCGTTGAAGTAGATGAACAGGCGCGAGGGCAGGAACGAGATGCCGGTCTGCTTTTTGTCGACGAAGTAAAACAGCTCGGACAGCGAGTTCGCCGTGCAGGAACCAAGGTCGCCCTGGTCGAACACCGGCGGCAGGAAGCCGGTGGTGCGCAGGTCCACGTTGTCCAGGATGGGGTTGGGAATGGCGTCTTTAAGCGCCACGCCGCGCGTGAACTTGAAGTCGCGGAAATCCGGTAGATCGGGCCGCCAGCCGTACCATTTGTTCGTAATCATGTCTTAAATACGTAGTTAACGGCGTGAACGCACACGGACTTGTGAACGCCCTGCTGGAAGCGCCGGGGGCGGACGATTTTGACCTGGACCAGTACGCCGCAGGCGCGCTCAACCGGCAGAGCTGGGAAGCGCCAAATCCGGAAAAGCACCTGTGGATCGAAGCACTGAAGCCGCTAGGCTTTCAAGCCTACCAGGGAAAATACAAAGACCACGGCCAGATCATTCGCTACTGGGCGGCGGCGAAAGAATTAAAAATGGTCAGCGGCCAGGACCTGAGCCTGGTGGCCTCGGCGTACAAGGACGGCAATGTCGGCCTGACGATTTACCACCAGCAGCACAACGGCAGAACACCGCTGGGAGTCTGGACCAGCCGACCGCTGACGCTTGCCGAGCTGCCGCAGGCGACGCGCACGATCATCGACCGGGCGCAGAAAGCGGAGGTGTACATTGGCTTTAGCAGCACGTACGACGAACGCGACGCCCTCCAGCAGGCGCTGGGCGAATACTCGTTGATTTACCCGCTGGCGTGAGCCGGAAAAATTCTTAAAATAAAATGTTGACTGGAATTCAAACTTCGTCTACGCTTTCTTCAGTTCTTTGAACCGGGCCGCAGTGAATCGGTTACCATGAAACGAACAACCAGCAAATCGCTGGGTGCGACAACCGGCATAACCCGTTAATTTGTCGCAGCGCTCGTCCAGGGCAACCTGGTAGGTAATGCCCAGTCAGCCAACCGCCGAAGCGACGGTAATTGCAGGCGGAAATGGGCTGGGCTAAGCTATCAGAGCTTCGTGAGAAGTTTTGAGAGGGTAAAGACCCGAACCTCCGATTTGCAATTTTTGTCCGGTCTCAGGGGATTTTTAATGGGCTGGTGGTTGACGTGATGGCCGAAAGCCAGCGTCGCCAACCTTCGCAGTCGCAAGGCTGCCCAGCCCACCATGAGCGCGGGTTGGTGTACAGAGCACGACTGGCTCATAACCAGTAGGATGGTAGGTTCAACTCCTCCACCCGCAACCAATTTTGTCGGGCCGAACGTCGAGGGTTATCTTTGAATGAACACCCCTCGGCAATTACTTGTCCGACTTTTAATTTTGACATTTTATCGGGCCGAAGACCCAGGGTTATCTTTCCAAAATCACCCTGAGTCAAACACTTGTCCGATTTTTAATTTTAGCGGGCCGAAGCTGTTTGGTTATCACCCTAGCGCCTGTCGAGGTTCAAATCCTCGCCGAGGCTTTACGCCTCGGTGGTGTAACGGTAGCACAGCGCTCTCGGCGTAAGCCGGTCTCCGAACGCGACCCTTGCCCGCTTTAATTTCTACCGACGGTCGGCAGCGCCCTGCGCCTGGTGGCCACCAGGACATCGTGTGAACTGCGGTAGAATCTCTTTTCTGGGCCGACAACTTGCCCGGATTGGAATCAGTAACAACAGCCCGGGCATCGGCTGAGACGTACGGTAGTTGCGTGCGATTGCCCTTTAACCAGTATGGCGAAGATCAATGTTTCCCAGTTCGATACGCGGTCGGCCAAGCGCTCGCTCAAGCTGCCGGTCACTGAACCCCTCCCCGACCGTGGCCAGGTGCTCAACAGCACCGGCGGCTACACCTGGGCGGTAGACGACTGGAAGCGCCTGGAGCGCTTCCTGGTCCTGGGTTCGGAGGGCGGCACCTATTACGTAGACGAGCCGGACCTGACCAAGCAGAACCACGACGGCGTGCTGGCCTGTCTGAAGGCGGATGCCCGCCGGACGATCCAGACGGTGGTAGACATCAGCGTCCAGGGCCGGGCCTACCGCAACGAACCCGCGCTGTTTGTGCTCGCCCTGGCGGCGGCCTCGGACTGCCCGGAGACGCGCGCCCTGGCGCTGGAGGCGCTGCCGCAGGTGGCGCGTATCGGCACGCACCTGTACCACTTCATGGCGTACGTGACCGCCTTTCGCGGCACGGGCCGTGGCGTGCGCAACGCGATTGGCCGGTGGTTTACGTCCAAGGCTCCGGAAGAGCTGGCCCACCAGGTGGTCAAGTACCAGCAGCGCGACGGCTGGTCTGCTCGCGACATGCTGCGGCTGGCCCACCCCAAGGCGTATAATGATGCCCAGGAGGCGGTCTTCCGCTGGGTGATCGGCGGCCTGGCGGCCACCGGCCCCCGGTCCGTACAGCGCAAGCTGGCAGGCGTTAAGACCTACCCGGACGTGCGGCAACACCTGCCGGTGTTCATCGAGGCGTTCGAGCAGGCTAAGTTCGCGGACGAAGCCGAGCTGGTCAAGCTGATCGCGGCGCACAAGCTGCCCCGCGAGGCCGTGCCGACGGACAAGCTTAATTCGGTGGCCGTATGGGAGGTCCTGCTCCAGAACATGCCGCTGACGGCCATGATTCGGAACCTGGGCAAGATGACGGCGGTGGGCCTGGTGCGCCCGCTGAGCCAGGCGGCCAAGCTGGTGACCGAGCGGCTCACCAACGCGGGCTACTTGCGCAAGTCGCGGATTCACCCGATGCAGGTCCTGGTGGCCTCCCGCGTCTACGGCGGCAACGCCGGACTGCGCGGCAAGCTGGCCTGGACGGCGGTGCCGTCGATCCTGTCGGCGCTGGACGAAGCGTTTTACGCGACGTTCCCGAACGTCCATCCCTGCGGCAAGCCGCTGCTGATTGGCCTGGACGTTTCTGGCTCCATGAACAGCTCCATGGCCGGTGCCACGGCGCTGCGCGCCTGCGAGGCCACGGCGGCCCTGGCCCTGGTTCACGCCAGCGTCGAGCCGGAGTGTCACATCTTCGGCTTCGCGGACACGTTCCGGGAGCTGGGCATTCGCAAGGGCATGACCTTGGAGACGGCCATGCGGCAGGCCGCCGACATGAACTTCGGTTCCACGGACATCAGCCTGTGCTTCGAGTACGCGCGGAAGGCCAAGCTCAAGGTGGGCGGCTTTATCTGCATGACGGATAACGAAGTCAACTGTGGCCGTCACCCGGCGCTGGCGCTGCGCGACTATCGGGCGAACTTCGTGCCGGATGCCCGCAGCGTCATGCTGGCGACGACGTCGACGCCGTTTACGTGCAACGATCCGGAGGACGCGTACGGCTTGGACGTGGTGGGTTTCGACTCGTCGGTCCCGTCGGTCGTGGCGGACTTCATCCGGGGCGAAGCCGCCTCGGTGGTAGGAGACGCGGAAGTATACAGCCAGGACTAATGAGCGTCCGGGCTGACATTCTGAACGCGCAACGGAGGTGGTCAAGCACACCAGGCACCCATCGTGTCTGGTGTGTTTTTAATTTGAAAACCGGCGAGCTGGTGCGGATCGTCAACTGGCGCACGGCGTACATGAACTACGCGCCGGACGACAGCTACGTGGCGCTTTCAGCTCGGGGTGGTAAGTTTCAACAGCGTTGGTTTTCCACCGGATTGGTCGCCAAGGCGGCGGAGTGCGCCGCCACTTTGGACCAACTGGAGGCTAGGGCAGCTTGCTGAGGTAGTTTTCGATCACGTGCCGCACCGGGCAGTTGTCGCTGGAGGAGCACTGGAAAAGAATGTAGCCGATGAAACCGTTGCCGGGGACGTGGGTGATGCGGAACACGCTGGTTATTGGTTCGTTTCCGACGATGGTCCGGATGGTGATGGTCGCGGCGGTACGGTCGCGGCGCAGCAGGTTGACCCACAGGGCTTTGTAGGTTTCCAAATCTTCGGGATGCACCAGCCTTTCCCACTGGCCTTCGTTTACTTGATCCAGACGGGCGTCAAACGCCTGCTGGTAGGCTTCGTTGATGAAGATGGTTTCGCCCTCCTTGTTCACGATAAAGCACGGGATCGGACAAACGTCGATGTAGCGCTCCAGAATGCTCTGGCGGGCTACAAAATGTTCAGCTAGTTGGGTTGCGAAGCTCACACCTATAGATACTCGGCCAGTCAAAAAGGGTTGTTTCCAGTGTCACTCGGCTCCGACGAAGTTTCCCAGCGCTCCTGCGCTTCCTCTCGTGGCGTGTTATCGCTGCCCTGGGCGCTGTTATCCGCGTGGGTCATGATCTGGATGTTCCAGTGGTGGTAGCCGTCGGTACGGTCAATTCGGTCGACCGTCAGGCTGCTCGGATTCTTGCCCCGGAGTTCCAGGTAGTTGGTTTTGGCGCAGAACGCCTTGAACTGGTCCAGGGTCAGGGTGAAGGGCAGGTTGCGCTTGCGCGCGCTGTGCCGCAGCATGTTCAGGACGTAGGTGTGGGGATGCCGCTCCGCCAGGTGGCGCGCCTTGCACTTCCAGCAGTACGGCAGCGTGCATTCGTAGACGCCTACCTTGCCCGATGCCGTGCGGTAGCGGGAGCGCTTGGTGGCCCGCCGGTTCTTGCACCACTTGCTTTTGCACTTCTCCGCTTTGGTGCGCGCTTTGGGCGCAACCCGTGTTTTCTTTTTGCGGCGGTAGCCGCTCCAGTTCATGCGGGTAAGAACCCATCAGTAGCGTTTACACGGACGTGGCCCGGTGCTGACAAAAGTTTACATTGACGGATGTCTACGCCGGTGGTAACCTGTTGCCATGGTAGACATTATTACCATCTGTACGTGTGAAATCTGTCAGCCCGATCTGACGCAGGGTTTGGTCCTGCGTGATTTTGAGCGGACGGAGGACGCCACGCTGGAGGCCGCCCATCAGCGCAAGATCGAGGCCAGTCGCCTGCGCCAGCAGTTGGAGGCGCAGGACGACCTGGTTTTGTGTGCGCAGAACTAGACCGGGTTGCCTACCGGCACGTTTTTAAGGAAGCCTTCGCGGCTGCCTGAGAGGTCCACTTTCCCCGCTGCCAGAATGCGCTCGGCCTCGGCTTCCTGGCAGTAGTTGATCACGATCAAACCTTCCGGCTCGCTCTGCCAGTAGTCCAACCCGTGCGGGTCGTCGTAGACGCGCTGGTCGAGGCGCGCCCCGGCGGCGATCTCCAGCTTTTTGGTGACCACGGGTTCGGGCGTGGGTGAGCGGTCACGGTCGGCGGCCATCCAGTTGAGGCTGCCGTCGTCATCGTCGCTGGGGGCGCAGAGGTGGCGGGCCATGATCTTGCCGAGTGGCTTACCCATCTTGACGGACCCTTTCGTCGCCGTCGGGTTGGACATCTTCATGGTCATGTCCGCTGCTGGTTCAGCGCTGCTGCACGTCAGCGACATGAAATTAACACTGCTTCCGTACGTTGCACCGGGCGGGCTATTGCTGAAGTCGTCGCAGTAGCTGTGCAATTCGTTGTCGTGGGTGCAGTCCATCAGGCTGTGGCTCGTGCTGCCAAATGTGCGGCGGACTGCCGGTGCCCGTGGGCGTACTTCCTTGGAGAGGAAGAAGGACAGGCCCAGGGCGTGGACGCGGTCACCGCCGATCAGGGCATTGGCCACGCCGCGCGTTTTCTGCTCGGTCAGCACGTACTGGCGGACGGTGCCGTCCTCGGCCCGGAAGCCGTCCAACCACAGGCCGCCCGGGGGCGTGCACGTGCTGGCGAGGTAGTTCTGCTTGGGCCACTTGTGGCCGCAGTCAGCGCAGAACCGGTCCGGCCCGAAGTCTTTCTTGTGGGTGGGGCACTGGTCTCGGTACTGCTCCAGCTGGGCGTCCTTGCAAGGCAGCCCGGTGATGGCGTTGATGCCTTGGACAGACACGACGATGGCGACATGCTGGGGCACGCCGCGCAGGCAGCTGTTGAAGTCCAGCCACATGCCGCGCCCTTCGACGATGGGCACGAAGTAGCTCTTGATGCGGCCACTGCTGCGGAGCCACTCCGTCGGGCAGGCCGGGTATTCGTCCACTAGGTACGCCTGGCGGCGGTGGTATGGCGGCAGACCCTGAACGAGGGTGGAGTCATGGAGGGCCTGCGGCATGTTGAAGGAGACGCTGCAACCGTTGACGGTCATCAGGCACTCCTGGTGGGAGGCTAAGCTAAATTTGGACATAATGAGGGTGTCGGCGGAGCAAACGCCCCGCCGACGGATGGGGGTTAGTATTGACGACGGACGCCGAAGGGGTTCTGCGGCTTGGTCAGTGCGCCCAGCTCAACCTTGAGCTTGGGCAGCGTGTCTTTCTTGGCGCGTTCCCGGAATTCCAGGTCGGCTCCAGGGTAAGCGACGTCGAGGGAACTGGCTTCGGCCCGTTCCAGCAGCCGCAGCACGGCGTCCTGGTTGTTCGGGTCGATGTCGCCGCGTTCCACGATGATCCGGCACATCTGGCGCTCGCACAGACTGACCTTGGCCCAGTTGCGGTGGTTGACGGTGCTGTAGTTGTTGCGCAGCGGCTGGCCAGGGAAGAGCGGGTCTTCCTCCACCATGGTGCTGGGCCTTACGCCGACCGGCCAGAGCTTGGCCAGCTTGCCGTCGACCATGACGTTTTCGCTGGCGGGGTAGCCCTGCTCCAAGTCGGAGAGGTACTGGATGGTTTCAGTCAGCGCCACGGTGCCGTCGTCGCGGAAGGCCACGACCGGCTTGTCCTGGTAGCGTTTCTTGAGGGCCGTGCTGACCGGGTCAGACGGCTTGTCAGGCAGGTACAGCTTGAACAGCTGCATCGGATCGGCGTCCTCCAGCCGGACCTTTAGGCCCAAGGCGCGCAGGGCGGCGGTGCGGTCGTCCACCTCCTCGGTGCCTTTTCCGGTGTGGACGCTGATGTCTTTTTTGGCTCCGCGCAAACCGGCCCACGACATCCGAACGATGACAATGGGGACGTCTTTCATTATCTCGCGGTAGTCTCCGAATTTGACTTTTTCATCGTCATTGAGTCCTTCAAGACCGATGATGGATTCAATTAAACCCAGTTTTTTGGTGAGGTTATCGTTGAAATCTTCACGCAGTTCAGCGAAAACTTCATTCGGAGTTCCAGTGGACTCAAGGTAGGTTTCTACGGGTTTCCAGGCCGCGTCTACGCGGGCCTGCCATTCAGCAGTATTTTTCATATTTCAATCTTTCAGTCGTTCACTCTCGTCGATAGGTTAACCTGGTGGACGGTTCGACGGCGACCGTCCGCAGGCAGCACATTGGGTGCTGACATACCTACAGAACTGTTTTTCTCGCGTAGTTACCGGGAATGAATGAACGCGCGCTAGCGACCGCCGCCCGACTGCTGGAAACCGAGGACTGGGAGTTTACTACCCAGCTGGGGCCGAAGGCGATCACTGTATACGGCACGGCGCACGACGAGACGGAGGAATTCAACCTGACGATTCGCTGGGCGCTGATGGTGGACTTGCGGGAATGGGGCGTAAAGAGCATGGACGTAGACATTCGCTCAGTCCAGGGCCACGGCACGATTAACCACGACGAGGACGGTTCGCTGGTGCGCGCGGTGACGATCAGCTGGCCGCAGAGGCCGCGTCCAACCGGCACCCTGGACGATCCCACGGAGGAACTGGCGGCCTACATGGCCGAGCCGAACTGGAAGATCAAGACCACCTTCCGGCGGGACAACGATGTTGACGGTAAAACCATGAGCCTGACGGTCAAGCCGTCGTTTGCGGAGATTGACCTACGCAGACAGATTATTGAAATCGAGTTCTACTGAGGCGCATGTTTCGTTACCGTTTAGCGGGCCGACACTTTTCCCGGACCTGGCGTCGGGGCAAGGTGTACAGTGAAAAAGACCTGCTGCACATCGCCCGGCGGACAGGCTGCCAGCTGGAGCGGCGGACGGGAGGCATCACCGTTAAAAAGGGCGACAATGTTGTTGCCATTTTCAACGAATTCCTTCAGGATGAAGGAGCTAACACAAAAGACCCTACCAATGTCTACGCTCAAATACGCCCTAGCGGCTGGAATTATACTCCTGGCCGCACCGATCTGCCGGTCCCAAACCTGGCAGGTGAAAGTCATCGCCGCAGTCCTGGTGGCCGAAGCCGGTAGCCAGGGCCGTGACGGCATGGAGGCCGTCGGCGAAGTTATCCACCGGCGCTGCGTAGACAAAGGACGCACCCCGCTTTTCACGGTAACCCGCCAAGTCGGCTCCGTTCACGCCTTTTCCTGCCTGAACCGGACCTCGGTCGAGCACCTGGTGGAGCGCAACTGGGCCAGCCCGGCGTGGCCGCTGGCCCTGGAGCTGGCGGACGTGGTGGTCAACCACCCGGAACGCCTGGGCAACCTAACTCACGGGGCCACGCATTTCACGCGAAGCGACGAAAAGCCAACATGGGCGATAAACCACAAGCCGGTGGTGGTGATCCACGACCACAGCTTTTACCGCATACCGTACTGATCCAGACGGGCCTGCTGGACACGTGCGAAGCCGGGGTTTACCTGACCCCGGTGGTGCGGTCCATGCTCCACGTCAATGTCGGCGACTACCTGGAACTGCGTCATCCGGGCCACGGCACCGCCATCACCCGCAGGCTGCGGGAACTGCATCTCAGCGAGCCGGTGCCTGATGTATACGTCTACATTGATCCGGTCAGCGCCCACTATCTCTGTGTCGCGCCATACGAGCAGCTGGAGATCAGGCGCGCCACCCTGGATTTCGACGCGCCATAAAAGCCAGTTCTTGGCGGGATGAAAAATAAAGCCAAGCCCGCGTCGAAGCCAGCCGCCAAGTCTCCTCCAATACCAGCCAGCAAAGCCAAAGCGCCAAAGGCCAAGCCCAGTCCCTGGCGCGAATACGACTGCGAGGAGGACCTGCTCTTTCTGGGCGATCCCGGCAATTACGAGTTCGACTGCGCCATTATCGGCCTGGCGGAACGCTTCGGCGGCACGCGGGCGATAGCGTACGACACGGACAAGGTGATCGAGGTGTTGATTCGCAACGGCATGGATTTTGAAAGTGCCCGGGAGTGGTACGAGTTCAACATCATCGGTTCCTTCCTGGGTGATCACACTCCGATTTTTATTTGCACCGACCCGATGTAAACCTGGTTTTCTGTTCTTTGACTGTATGAGCGAAAATCTACCGGCGGGAATGACGCACGTTTCAGGCTACTTCAACGGTGCCAAGTGGCCGATCCACCTGGTCATTTCCCGACTAAACATCACTTTGTATTTGAAGCCAGGCGAGTACGTTCTGGATCGCGCGGATCAGAAGATTAACGACCCGTACCTGGAAATTTATGCGGACGCCAAGCAGCTGAGCCGCGAGCTGTCGGAGACGCCGGTGCCGATCAACGGCATCCCGGTAGTGGCCAACCAGCAGCCGCAGGTTTCCGCCAACCCGGTTCAGGCCACGTCCAAGTTCGAGCTGAATTCCAAGGGCCAGCGCGCGCCGGTCATGCCCAAAGCCGTATTCAGGCCGCCGGTGGCCGCCGACGCCAATCCGATCAAGGCCATGTCCATGGACGAGGCGCGCAGGCAGGGCCTGGTGCGCCGGGTGCGCGAAGTGCCAGAGGATTACGGGGACACGGACACCTCGGGCCGCCCCAACAATAATCCGCCGTCGATCAAGTACGCGATTGATCCCAGCATGCTCAAGAAACCGGCCCCGCTGCCCAGCCATCTGACGCAGGTGGAAAGCGGCGCATCCAACGTGCCGACCCGCAACATGCTGATCCAGCAGATGGCCAAAAGCTCGTCGTCAGCCGCCGCCCCGGAGTCCGCCACGGCGCTGCTCCGCGAAGCCCAGGCCAATCCGACGCAGGCGGCACCGGTCGCGCCACCGCCCACACCTTTCGGCAACCAGGCCACCATGCACGCACCGGCGGATTCACCGCTGCGCGCCGGGCAGCCAAAGCCCCGGCGCTTAAAAGCTACGCCTGCGAGCCAGCCTGTTATCCCGGCCACAGCCGTACCGCAGTCGGTGATCCGGAATACGGTGTCACCCGGGTTGAACCAGGAAATTGAGCCGGAACTGGAACCGGAAACCCAGGAGGCGGAGCCGGTGATTACCTTGGCGGATGAAAAGCAGCTCAACGAAGGCATGGCGCTGCCAGAGCCGGAGTTGACGGAGTTGAACGACGACGTCACCCCGGTCACCGCCGGGGAGGAGCCTGCGCCACCGCCGCTTAAGCCGCTCACGCCTGCGGATCAGTTTGTCTGCGCCCTGTGCGGCGCGCAGTTCAAGTTTCGCTCACAGTTGACCAAGCACGCGCGGGCCAAGCATCCGGACAACATGCACGAGGTGCTGGCGGCCTATCCGGAGGACCCGCAGGCGGTTTGATCTTGGTGACTTTGGGGTCCGGGAAAGTGCGGTCGTTATTCGCTGCGACCGCACTTTTGTTTTTTCAAATCGTAGTTAGGCCACTATGGCAACCAGCAACGCTAGCGAGCCGCGAGTGACAGCGGCTCAAAGCCCCGACACGCTGCCTCTGCGCGGCTACGCCGTGGAGCAGCTGGCCAACTACATCATGCGTCAGCTTGGCGCGCCGACCTGGAACGTCGAGCTGACCAACCAGCAAATTTACGACTGCATCCAGGACTCCTTGGGTTTGATTTCTCAGTGGGTCCCTTTGACGAAAGTTGGCACCCTCCCGCTCGTACGGGGCCAATTCAAATATCTACAAGGAGTGGACGTCGGCCTTGGCGTAGCTCGTATCGACTTTGTCGAACCCAACCCAGTCCCCACTGAGATTTTTTATGGCAACCTGATCAACCCCGCGCCGCTGTTTCGGACCGGGTTGGACGAGTACGACACCTTTCTGCGCTGGCGCAAAACCTGGCAGCGGGTCACGTCCATCAGGCCCGACTGGTTTTACGACGAAGTCGAAGAGGCCCTGTACATCCACAATCCGATTGAGCGCTATCAGGCGGGCGTGATCTGCTACTTCCCGCAGACGGACACCACCAAGCTGAACCTGACGGCGGCAGACTGGGTCAAGCGCATGTCACTGGCCAAGTCCCGTTTGCTGCTGGGCGAAGTGTGGATGAAATTTTCTGGCGCAATTCCGGGGCCGATGCAGAACATCCAGCTGGACCAGACGAAGCGGGAGAAGGCCCAGGAAGAAGTGGACCGGCTGATGGAGCAGCTCAAAGGCATGCAGCTGTCTACACCAGCCATGATCGACTGACGTGAACAAGTACAATCCAAAAGGTCTGCGCCGCGACCACCGGGGCCGCCTCCTGGACAAATGGGGCCGCACAATGGAAGTGGACTGGGACGAATTCGAGAAGCGCCGCCGGACACCCGGCAAGCCGCTGAAATACCCGCAGGTAGTCAACCCGCTGCATGCGGCGGCCAAGCTCAAGTCGACCGTTGAGGCCGTAAACTTTGACGATCCGGATCAGCTGCTGACGCGTTTTACCAACTTTGTCGTTTTCACTGAAGTGCAGAAGCGCAACCACCGCTTCCAGTCGTACATGCTGAAGTATTACTACACCGACAGGGTGTGCTCGTACGGTGAAGGGCACGAGGGACACTGGACAATTCACGAGCCGTGGGCTAAGCGTTTTCTAACGGTTAAGGCAGCTGAAGCTGCCATAATGGAAATCATCAAAGGTCAGCGCTACATGGACATTTTCTTGGCCTGGGACGACCCGCGCGGCTATCAAATAGCCGAAGTTTCGCCGAACGGCACTGACATTGTGCGCCGCGTGCCTCACCAGCTTCGGCATCCGCAGGCGCGCACGGCGGAGTCCATTGTAGACGCTCTCCTGGAGAGCAACCTGGAGGACCGGCTGATGGCCGTGGCCCGGAAGATCAAGCACTGCGGCGACTACGGCTGCCTGTTTTACCACCCGGGACTGAAGACGGTCCACTGGACTGCCGCCGACTCTGATGGTTCTCCGGACTTTACTGACTTGGACGAGATTAAAAAGATGCTGAAGCTGCCGGGTGTGGAGGAGGTTGTGATCGGCGACGAGTGGTCGCCAGGCAAGGAAAAAGGCTACCAGCGCTTGCGCTATGAAAGCTGAAGCCATAGTGGCCACCCTCCTGGAAGTGGCGGACCCGGACGACCTCGATCCGCTGGCGTACGCCGACGCCACCGTGAATCCGCAGCCCAACACGGACACCGATCCGGAGCGGCTGACGCGGGCGCTCCGCGACGCCCTGGTGGAGCGCGGCTGGCGCAACATCCGCGTGTTTCCGCCCGAGGAAGAAGGTGTCTGGACGGTGACGGCGGGCTGGATCGACGAGCCGTGGCGCACGGAGTCGGAAGTGCAAGGCTACCGGGTCACCGGTCCGCCCCAGCAGCTGTGGAACCTGCCAGGTCGGCTGACGACTTCGTTCAAAGGCGGACTGACGCGGATCGGGGCCAACGTGATCTGGTTCCACCTGGACGAGGTCGTGCCAGCACATCAAGGCATCGACCTGGACAATCCGCCGGATGATTTTGAGGATGACCAGGGCGACTGGTCAGTGACGCTTCAGTTCAAGATCACGCCCAAGCCCAAGTACTGGACGACGCTGCATAAGGCCACGCCGACGGACCCGCCGCAGGTTAAGCCGCGCAAGCCGGTGCGGTCCCTGCTCACGCCGGAGCAGCAGGACCAGCGCGACGAGGAGCACCGGCAGTACATGCGCAAGCTCCAGGCGCGCGGCCAGGGTAGCTGGGAAGACATGCTGCAAATACTGAAAGGCACGCGCTGAATCGTCACTTGCGCCCGGACCGGAAACGTGGGAGAGTAGCGGGCCACTCTCGCGGACTGATTCCGTTCTTAGTTGGCATTGAAATTTATGAGCATGAAGACTACCGATCTGCTCTCTGAGCTTTTGCTCGTGGCCAAAGTGCTGCAAAAGCAACAGACTGAAATTTTGCTCGCCTTCCAGGCGCTGCAAAAACAAACCGTAACACCGAAACAAAGTAGAAAAGAGTACAACGAAATTATGAGCGCACTAGCTGACCTCTCCCAAGCGGTGACCGATCTCGGCACCGCCACCACGACCTTGACCTCCGCCGTCGATGCGGCGGTCACGGACATCACCGCCCTGTCTCCGACGGACGCCCAGCTGGCGGCCCTGTCGCAGTCCGTGGCGGCAGTCACGGCCACCCTGACGGCCCAAACCGCACGCTTGAACGGCGCGGTGAATCCGCCCGCGCCTGCTGTGGCCCCGACGAATCCGGTAGCGGCGCAGCCCGTCAGTCCCGCCGCGTCTCCGACCTAAGTCGCTGTAGACGACATACTTGCGGCAGTCTAACGGCTGCCGCATATTTTTTGTATTTTAATTAAAGATTTTTGTTGACGGAGACCCTGGTTTCGTCTACATTTGTCGTATGAAATACATCGTATACGAAGCCAACCTCAAGACCCTGACGGAAAAGCTGACCCGCCTCAACGCCAAGCTGGCGCGCATCGGGGTGCCGGAAGTCAGCTGCAAAATCACCGGCCACACGGACGAGCCGCATCCGAGCATCGCCGGGGCCACGGCCCGCTACATCAGCCTCGAAGTCGAAGGCGTCACCCCGGAATTCAACGGCTGGACGTTCGTGGCCACCCTGGTGCATACCCAGGAGGGCAACATCATCCGCTCCGTCCCGGGCTTTGAGGTCGCGCCGGAATACCGCGACAAGGCCAACTGGTGCGACCACTGCCAGACCAACCGGGTCCGCCGCGACACCTACGTGGTCAAGCACACGGACGGGCGCGTCATGCAGGTCGGCTCTTCCTGCCTGGCCGAGTTCATCGGCTGCAACCCCAACGGCTTGACCAAGGGCGCGGAACTGGTGCTCCAGGCGTACGACGTTTGCGAGAGTGCGACCAGCCCGACCTGGCTTGGCGGCAGCAACGCCTTGAACACCTACCGGCTGGACCTGGACACCTACTTGCAGCACGTGGCGGCGGTGGTGCTGGCGCGCGGTGCCTACGTCACCCGCAAGGTGGCCTCCGAGCGCGGTCAGCAGAGCACCAGCGACCTGGCCCTCCAGTCCATGCAGGGCGCGTTCAGCCAGCACAACGCCGCCGGTGAAGTTGTCTACACACCGTACCCGCTCACGGACGAGGCCAAGAAGCTGGCGGCCAGCTCCCGCTCCCTGGTCATGAGCCGTTTCAGCCCGCACGTGGTGGACGCCGAGGGACTGTCGGACGACGCGCTGATGGCCAACATCCTGGGCACGCTCAAAGGGACTAACCGCGAGATTTCCGATTTCGAGCACAACCTGCTGGCCTGCGCCCGTTCCGAGAGCATCGAACCCCGCCTCTGCGGCATTGCGGCCTACATCGTTGAATACTATCGCCGGGAGTCCGACGCGGCCCGCGCCCGGATGGCCAACCCGGCCAAGCTTAACGGCCACGGCCTGTCCGTCATCTTCGCCATGATCGAAAAGGCGAAGCAGCACCTGACCAGCCCGGCGATCCGCCTGGCCAACGAGCAGGGCGTGCGCCTGAACATCACCCTGGCCGGTGCGGCCAGCAAGAATGCGGGCTGCCTGTACATCAAGGGCGAGCGCGGCACGGACACGTACTACGGCAAGGTGACGCCCGAAGGCAAGTTCTTCGCCGTGCGGACCTGCCCGCCGACCGTGGAAGCGCTGCTCCTGGCTTTTGCGGCCAACCCGGAAGAGCTGGCGACCAAGTACGGGCGGCTGACCGGCAAGTGCTCGTTCTGCGGGCGCAAGCTGACGGACGTGCGCTCGACAGCTGTCGGATTTGGTCCTACCTGTGCGGAGAATTTTGGGCTGGCAGCAGCTTGGCGTAACGGTCAAGTGCCTGCTGTAGCGAACAGCGGTGCCGCTTTGCAAACTGCCTGATAGTTTTACGGTCTCTTTTGACGTAGTTGGCTGCGCCTAAAAAAGACGCAGGGACACCGTTGACAAAGATTCCGCTTTTGTCCGCGAAGGCACTTGAAATTGCGCGACTGTGGGCGCTGCTTATTACGCGTCCTTTCAGGGCTTTAGACAGCTTGGACCGAACATCTGCCCTGGCTAGCGTGCGCTGGTTGCGTTTAGTTACCATGGCCGTATACTCTGGACTTCCACGCTTTAACCTGATCGGTGGAACGTAGCCCCGAGCGCGACTACGTGCTCGAAGTGATGCTGCGCACTTGGCGGCAATAGCTTGATTTTTCATGGGATTAACCGTTTTTCTTAGCGTAGACATCATTGCGCTTATTTTGGCAGTTTGTTCAGGGGTTCTGGTGGGCTGGAACCACGTGCCGTCACGTATACGTTTTTTCATGTTGTTTGACAGCTTCTGCCTGGTTTCAGCCGTAGGGCTGCCACCCTCGCCGCCGCTCGTACCGTTCGTTAGCTGGTGTCCAAGACGCTTTAAGCGTGCAATGTAGGCCCTCTCAGCTTCATCGGCGTGTTCTGCTTGTGTTGTCACGAGTACGAGCATTTGCGGCTGATAACCGGCGCTCTGCATGCTGCGTATCCAGTTTCCACGGTAGGTTGGCTGGTCGCGACCGGCGGCTTTTAAGTGTTTGCGCCACCTTTTACCTGGCTGACTGGTTTTACCGACGTAGCGCCAGTCGGAAGGGTACCGTGGATCAAAGAGGGCGTAAATGTAGATTTTCACTGGCTTAACTACTTACTTCAGCTTACAGTGGGGTCTTGGGGCGTGACGTGCGCGCGGCAAGCCGACCAAAAGGCCACTGGTAATCAATCCAGACGCAAACACCGTCGCGAACCGCCCGCGATGCCTACGGGCCACGGGCGGTACCGGCTGACCACCGGCACGCTCCACCAATTTCGTAGTTAAAGTGTGACGCCGAACACCATGGTAAACTCTCTGCTTGAAACCGATCCGGACAACCCGGAGGCGGTCCTGCGCTCGATCAATCCATTCATGGA